>SDBV01004805.1_pt1 | contig 19237 bp, 12 predicted proteins | sample 2277081 | NCBI WGS metagenome assembly SDBV01 (sample SAMN10402039, study PRJNA504765) | marine sediment metagenome | isolation source: marine sediment core GS10_PC15, 223 cmbsf | place: Arctic Ocean: Southern Knipovich Ridge | collected 2010
ATCGACAATTCCTGGACTAACCGGCGATATATGAATATGGATTTATTAACAGAGATGGAGCTCGAGGAGGAACCAGTCGGGGCGGGCTAGGGCGATTTACACACAAAGGCTTGCGTTATCAATCAATCCCCTGATTGCAGTAATGCGTCCATCTTATCAGCCGCTTCTTGTTGCAGGGCCGGGATCACATGGCTGTATGTATTCATTGTTAGACTGATTTGGCTATGTCCCAGTGTTTCCATGACAACGCGGGGATGTATGCCCTGAACTAAAAGTAGGCTTGCCGCTGTGTGGCGGAGATCGTGAAAGCGGATGTTAGGCAAATTCGCTTTTGCCAGGAGCTTCTTAAAGCTTCGTCGTGCTATATTCGCACCTTCCAGGGGCGTTCCGATGGTCGTGGTAAAAACGAAGTCCGTTTCCTGCCATGCTGACCCAGCGGCAAGGCGTTCTTGGAGCTGGCGCGCTCGATGGGCTTTGAGGGCTGTTAAGGCAACTTGCGGCAAAGTGAGGGTGCGTCTGCTTCTTTCGGTTTTTGGTTCAACCAAGGACAGCTTGCCGTTTATCCGTTGCAGTGTCTTACGGATCGTCAGTGTACCTGCGTCAAAGTCAATATTTTGCCACCTAAGGCCCAGCGCTTCCCCGCGCCTAAGTCCTATCGCCAAGGCGACGGAATAAAGAGCTTCAAGGCGATCCCCTTTGACTGCCTCAAGAAATATCCGAGCTTGCTCAGGTGAAAGTGGTTTAATTTCCGGCCGTTGGACAGCCGGGGGATCAACCAGCTTTGCCACATTTCGGGCAACCAGACCCCATTTAAGAGCCTGACCAAGAGCCCGGCGCAAGACGGCGTGAATATACTGTACGCTCCGAGCCGACAGGCCGCTCGAAAGTTTGTGGTTAAGAAGACTCTGTATATCTTGCGGACTGAGCCGTGCGAGGGTGATCCGCCCAAGGTCCGGTGCAATGTGAAGTCTGACGATCCGAGAATAGCTGTTGAATGTTCTAGGCCGGACAGTTTGCTTTACCGACTCAGTGAGCCAATTATTAAGGAACTGGCCGACCGTCTGGCGCTCATTGATCGTCGGAAGGCCTAGCTGGTTGGCTCTTAGCGCCACTGTCAGCCGTTGCTGAACCTCTTTGCGTGTCTTGCCGTAAAAGCTCTTACGGACGCGGCGGGTGCCCTTATAGCCAAGGTTCAAGCTCGCTGTCCACCGGCCATCTTTACGCTTATAGATCGTTCCTTCATTCTGTCCACGCTTAGACATTATTCCCCTTTTCTTTTTGTCTCCGCCGGAGTTCTCGTTGTACCTGAGCCTTGGCGCAGAGCTTTGAGCAATATTTGACCCCTTCTTTTCGGTGCTGACCGAACTTGGCGCGGCCACGTTGGCGAACGAAGAGCCGGCCGCAAGGCTCATTGGCACATCGTATATATGGCGTGTTTTCAGCGATATGGTTTGCGAGTTGAAGGCAGAGCGCTGAATATAGGGATGGGCGGGGCTCCTGATAGTTAACCTTGTCATAAACCATCTCAACCCGGACATGGAAAGGCTTGAGCGCGGCGGTCAAGAACATAGTCAAAAATTCAATTGCCGCTACTTCATTATCAGGAGCCTTCCAGGCAGCAATGCTTTTCCATTCTTCACGAACGCTTGCTAGGTCGCGATTGCCGCGTAGGTAATCCCAAACGCTTACCATATCTCGGATCAAGGCGGCGTGCTCCCGAATCTCGTTGATATGGGCTATGTATAAAGCGGTTGTCGGGTTGTCAATATTGTGAGCGTCAAGGTATTGCTGGCGAAGCAAATTTAGCATTCGAAAGAAAGCACGGGCTGAGTGGGGCAGATCCGCGCACTCAGGACTCCCGAGCCGACCATACTCAGCGGAGAAATCCAGAATCTTTCTAGCGTTATTGAGGTCCAGATCGCGAAGCTCCCTTAAGTAAAACTCATCCTCTAGCTCAACTGGTTGTTTCCCCACTGGTTCAAATACCAGCATATCCCCGTCAAGCTCCACAGGATGCACCAGAACCGGCGGGACTGGGACCGGGGTACCAGGCCACACCGTGATACGAAATCGTGGTGCGTTATTGTTGTTTAACGTGCTTGACAAAAGTTTTCCCTCCGCTAACGTAGTCATTAACGATACAGTAAGGTATCACGCAGACAGCGTCAAGAGATTGGAGAAAACGATGGAAGAGCTATTACTTACGGTGTCAGAGGCTGGCAAGGCTACCAAGGTTGGACGCAGTAAAGCCTATGAGTTTGCTACGAATGGAACTTGGCCAGTAGTCAGGATTGGGAGGTCGATCCGCATCCCCGCTGACGGGCTTCGCGCCTGGGTTGAGGCACAACAGTCTGATTGTGATCAGGAAGGCCGGCAGGTGCAAGGACAGTAGCTCGCCGGAAGCGGTTGACTAAAGAATATGAGCCGCAAAAGGCAGATATGGAAGCTTAAGAAGTTCGAAAGTGCTACCACAAACGGGCGATGGGTACGAATCGCTGGCGACATGATGGACAGTTTGGCGTGGAAAGAACTCACGGTTTATGAAGAAGCTCTCTATCTCCACATTAAAAACAAATTTCGAGTTAATCAGTTTGGCGAAAGCAACGAACGCGATATTTCATTCACCTACCGGGAGGCCAAACAACTGATGACTCCCCGCCGGTTTACAAAAGCGATAAACCGCCTGCACGAACTTGGTTTTATTGACTTTGTCGAATACTGGCGCCACGCAAAAAAGCCGACGATCTACGGCCTATCTCGGCGCTGGCGTGACTACGGAACCGACCGGTTTGAAACCAAGCCAAGGCCCGGGAGATGATTTTTCCCTTGGTGCGAAAAGTACCCATTACTTGGTGCGAAAAGTACCCATTAACCGGAGTTTTAGGGGTGAACAGCAGATTTTAATAGTGCGAAAAGTACCCATTAAAAAAGAGCCATAATAAGGGGGGTGCGCTGGTGTTATGAACGTTATTAGGTGAAATAAGTTTGAGTACCTTTAATGGTGCGAAAAGTACCCACCTTTATATTTACCATCCCTGGCGCTTTAGTTTGCATCTTTAGGTCAGAGAGGGACTAGTGGAAGCGAGAGAGGAAATCATGCGTGAAATATGGATCAACAGGACAGAGAGACGTCGAATCAGAATCGGCTTCGATGAGATCAGGGCAAGGATCACCGGGAAATCACTGTATAAATCACGGGATAAGAAGTCCCTGGACGCGGCGATCAAAGAACGTAACCAGATACTTGAATCACTGAGCGCAAGGGATCGCGGACAAGCATGGTTCATAACGTCGGCGCCGACCAGGAGAGAACGACAACACTGGAAGCGACAGCTCGGGTGCTGGATCGTCCTAATCGATCCCGGCATGCAACGGTGCTGGACGCGGCTGGCGCAAGACGATAGACGTCGGGATCAGTACCTAAAATATAAACAGGCCGCGCTCAAGTGGTACCGCAAATATGAGCCCGGCCTTATCGACGAAGTGATCTAGGGGGGGGTATTAGCGCAGGCAGGGGGCGGCCCCTACCAGACACCCCGGTTTCTGTGTGCAAAAATCCCTTTATAAACTAATCGAATACGCGGTCAGGAAGGTGTGACCCGATGACTAGACGAGCCGATTCAATAAACGTACTGGAGCTCAAAGGAAAGAAGCATTTAACCAAGGCCCAGATCGAAGAACGCCAAGCGGCCGAGGCAGCACTTAGCTTTGGGAAAGATAAGGTCAAGCCACCTACATGGCTAAGTAAAGTGGCTAAGAAGGAGTTCAGGAAACTCGCGAAAGAACTCCTCGAGGCCGACCTAATAACGAACGTCGACGTCGTCGCTTTGGCTTGCTACTGCGATGCCTACGCCAATTATATTGCGTGTGCAAAAATCATCGAAAAAGAGGGCTTAACGGTAGATATTATGAGCGTCTCGAAGTCACCGAAGGGCCCGACGGTCCGGGCCCAGAAGAACGTCGAGCACCGTTGCTAGGGGTGCTAAAATGCAGGCCAAGAGCAAACGGCATAACAGCGAACTCTGCTTGGAATAGAACGGCCATTCTATTCCAAGCAAAAGAGCAAACAAGTGCATCGTTTTGTCAGAATCGACATTGTGTTGAAATCCAGATTAGAACTCTCTGTCTTTGACTACCTGGCCTCTTTATTCACAAATGGCAGACTTCTCTGGCAACTCCAGCTTGGCCCCAGGATTAGATTATCAACGTGTCTCAACTTCATTGCGGTTTTTCTTTTTGTCGGAGGGCCTACCCGAGACGGACTATTTCAGCTTTACCGACATGACTAAAGCGTTCGGGGAAGCACGTCAAGATAATCACCTGGCAATCACGCGCAGCCGTGGCGAGGACTGCCCCCATCGACTTTAATCTATCGGGGTCAGTGTAGCCTAGAGTATCGTCGAATATCAGGGATGCGCCGTGATGTTCAGAGACGAGCATGGCGCAGGACAAACGGGCTATCAGGCCGAGCTGTTCTTGGGTGCCACCACTAAGCGATTCGAACGGCACGGTGACGCTATCGATAGTCCGCGAAGCAATAGCCAGATCCTCCGCGAGCTCCACGGAAAACGTGTGGTTGAAAACAAGACGGCCGAGCCTTTCAATCTGTTCTTTAAGCGGTGCCAAGTATGCCTGCTTGGCCCGGTCGCGCTCATCCTTCATCGTATCGTAGAGGAGCTTTGCGGCCGCACCTCGTCCCTTTTGGGCCGCCCACTCCCGCTCGAGGTGTTCAAGTCTGAGTCGAGCCCCGTTGAGCTGTTCTTGCATACCTTCCTCGCCGAGAAGTTGTAGACGAGCACGCAGCCTCGTCCGCTCGGTTTCCGCGCTCAGTCGTTGCTCGATGACAGTTTGGAGTGAGGCGGCGGCGGTTTCGGCCATGGTCTTGACGGTTTTAGGGTTTAGATTCTCAAGGACCTGTGTGGCGGCGGCGACGCTCTGATCTTCCGCTTGTACCGCCAGCTCAAGCTTGGTAAGGTGCTCTTCCAGCTTTTTATCTGATTCGTTGGCCTGGGCCTGAGAAAGCGCCTCTGAGGACCTTTTTTGTTCGCTCGCTTTGATTTCGAATCCCGTTTTAATATCGGTGAAGTGTTCACGCTTTCCATCATATTCTTGTCGGGCTTCGTCGGCTTGACTGCGGGAGTCTGCCCACTCAGTTTCCGCTTCCTCTCGGGCGGCCGCAGCCCGCTCGGCCATTTCTTCCGCTTCCTCAAGATCAGACGGAAGTGACGGCTCAGCAGCTCGATCAGACAGAAAAGCGGGGACCGACTTGCCTAGCGCGATAATCTTGCCTTCAATTGCTTCGAAAGTCAGGTCGCGAAGATTCTCTGCCTCGACCCTCTCTTTGTCGGCCACCAGCCGCTTGGCCTCGCGAACACGCTCGTGCTCAGAGCGTGCCTCTTCTAGGCTATTAACCCCAGCATCCCTGCAGGCGGCATCAAACTTCTCCCGGGCCGCATCCACACTTTGCGCGAGTTCGTTAATGCCGCTTCCCGATTTGATTTCCACCTTTAGTTTGTCTGGCACCTCGATGATGAGACGATCCGAGACCGACACTGTCCAGTCCTCACCTTTGGCTAAGGCGGCCGACTCCCCGCCCGCTGTGAATTCAATATCAGTTAAAGCGCTTAGATGAACTTCCGGCGCCCCCTGCTCTAGACGTCCGCGGGCCATCATTGATTCACGCTCGGCACCCTCTATCGCGGCCAAAGTCTCTTCACTTACACCGCTTTTCTCCAGCAGGTCGGCCGCGAGGGCCGCTTCTTCCCGGACACGGTCGATACGCCCTTTACGCTCCGTGAGCTCTTCAAGGTCGAACTTTCCGCGAAAGTAGTCGCGGTCGGCTCGACGTAACTTGGAGTGTTCGTCGACTTCTTGGCGCTTAGCTTCCACGTTCTTGGCCGCCTCTTTGGCCCCTTGCCACAGCTCTTCCACCAACTCCAGCGACCTGGCCGCCTCAGCGTGATCAACCTCAAGCTCGGCGCGCTCTTTAGTCGCCGTCTTGACTGCCTCGATCAGTTCACGGCGCCGCTTCTGTTCATCAATAGCCTGCTCAAGCAATCTACGTTCTTTATCCAGCTTAAGATTCGCTTTTTCTAGCTCGTTCTCAAGACGCTCGATCTCCTTAATTTCACTAGCGTATTTTTCCGCGTCCCCTCGAAGACCCGCTTCGCGGTCAGCCAGATCCGCCAGTTCATCCGTCAATCTTGCCACGCGGTCGGTCTCCGCTTCGGTCTCTTTTATCCGCCGCTCTAGATCATCCACCTGCTCCCGGGCCGCATCTCTATCTTCGCGCGCCTGTGCATAAGGCTTTTTCTCCCTCCCGCTATCTGAGAAATAGAGATTGAATTCATTGTGGATTCGCTCGAAAAGGCTCTCCTCTTCAGTTCCCGATTGTGTGCCACTTGCGGCCGCATCGAGCGCTTTGAGCAGCGGCGTCTGACGTGAGAGATCCGCTTGATGAGTCCCGCCTCCTTGCTCGATCCAGAGCGCTTGCTGTAGGGCGATGTCCATAGTCTCGTCCAGTATCTCGTTGGCGCGGTCATGCGCCTGCGCCCCAACTTTATTCTCCGGTGTTGGCTTCAGAACCACGAGCTCAGTCTCTTTTTGCTTTAAGAATCGCTTGGAGTAAGTGAACTGATAGGGACCGGCTTCTGCCTCCAGCTCTATCCGCGGCCCGACATCGCGATTGACGGGCTGGATTTTTTTTATTGCTTGGCCAGCGCTTGAATCCTTGTATTTGAAGAGGTGCCCGACGGCTTCACTCAAACTAGTCTTACCAGTTTCATTCGGCCCTTCAACGATTGTCAGTCCATCGGGACTGAACCGGACTTCCTGCTCAACGATACCCCGGTAGTCGGTTAGGCGTAATCGGATGAGCTTCATGACTCTCGCCTCGTCAGCCTAATAAGGAGGGAGAGAGCATCGCGCGGGGCCGGCTCGTCCAGACTAGACTCCTCGCTTAGTTTTCTAATGTGCTCGACCGTGGCACCGGCAAATCCGCTAAGACCTAGATCGGCGAAGTCGGTGTCGTCGGGCACGGCGATAAAATCTCTATCCCGGGTCTCAATGGCAGCATAGAGTTCACGAAAACGCCCAATAATATCCATAAGGCGCTCATTCAAAGACAATGAGACGGCGCCGAAAAACCGGAGCTTGAGAACGGTCCGCTCCTTGTGTTCCCGGCGCTCCAGCCAATCCTCAAGCGCGTCGATGTCCGCTTCCGAGTTTATATCAATACGGTCGCGCTCCAGGAACTCCCAAGTACCGACCTTTACACTCTCCACCCGTACGGTGTCATCATCTAGTTCGACGACGAGAGCGGCCCCCGAGTCGATCTCCCGAAAGCCGGTCGGCTCAAAGGTTCCTGCATACCAGATGCGCCCGCTCTCTCCTACGGCGGTGACCGAGTGTCTGTCTCCAAGGGCCAGGTAGTGGAACTTCCCCTCGCTAATCGCCGCCTCAGCCGTTGCGAGCGAAATGAGGGCTGGATCATCCCGATCGGGTGAAAGTGTATCGACTATGCCGTGAGCAACCATAATACGCGTCTTCTCGACTGCCGGCTCAAGTTCCGCGGCCGCCGTAGCGGCCAAGTCCTCCAAGGAGCGCTTTGTCATCCACGGAGCGCCGACAACTTCGATGCCGGGGGCAACTTCTCTTGCGGTCGTATCCTCCAAGACGTGAAGATTCTCGGGCCGGCGGTCCAGAAAAGCGGTCGAACGATAGATGGATGAGGCATCGAGCGGGTCATGGTTGCCGGGGAGCAGATAGACAGGGACTGGCAGGTCCTTCAGTGCATCCACTGCCTTGGCGACGGTCTGGCGCTTCACAAGGTTCGAGTCAAAGACATCGCCGCTAACAACGATGAAAGAGCACTCTTTCTCTTTGGCGATCTCACCCAGTTTGCGGATCGCGTCGAACCTAGCTTGCGCAAACCTATCCTGGGTCCCTTCGGAAAAATAATGTCGGGGCATGCCTAGTTGCCAATCAGCGGTATGCAAGAATCGGACCAATTGCTTCTCCTGAAAAGCGGCTACTGGAAACTTACATAGCAATCATACAATAAATGAGTGACCTGACAGCTAGTTTCTCAGAGTGCTTAATCTACAGGTATGTTTTTTGTCATTTTCGGCATGGAATTTGCTGATCTTAGTTTAGTTGTTGTACTGCTGGACTTACTAAAACTCAGTTATCTTCAGCGACAGACTTCCCTTCGGAATGCAGCCAAATCTCGGTTTTCCATTACGAATCCCTGACCCTAGCTACCAGAACTCTGTTTTAGCTTGCCCAAAAGCCGCTTGGCGCCTACCTTGGGGTTAATCTCGATTGCCCTTTCGAGCTCATTAATGGCTTTCGAAATCTCATCCATCTTTGCCCATAGCTCACCCAATAAACGGTGAGCCATTGCTTGATAATTCTCCGAGATGTCCGACTGTAGGGCTTTCTCAAGTAGCTGAATGGTCTCATCAAGCTCACCCTTGGATGGCTCATCAAACCGCTTTACTCGTTCTTCGGCAATGCTAACTAGCTCATAACCAGATGCGTACTCGATTCGCTCAATCTCCCACCGCTCTCGATCTACAAATCTACCATCAACTGAATAAGCATATGAGCGATCGCCTTCATACAGCAGATGAATGAGGCTCCGATCTTCATCGAATTCATAGTCTTCTGCCCAGCCGTTATCAGGACATATTCTGCTCGCGATTTCCGCGGCCTGTAAATCGAAGACAACTAGTTTATTGCCGTCAGATGAATCGGAATTGCAAGTTTGACATACAGCTAGCCGCCCGGATTCGGAAATGCCATTATTGAATAGATTTGCCGCGAGCTCCTCAGTGATTATTTCTTCGCCTGTATGCGTGTAGGCATAAAACCTTCCACGGAGTTGATCTGTAAAAAGCCAATCATTAATAATAAGAATGCCGCTGTTTGAGACTTTCCCGTGATTCGGACGCTCCAGCCTACCTGCAACCACGAGCAGGTTGTCATCAAGCAAGAAATATGCGCCCAAACCTTTGGTGCGATGTCCACCGCCGATCCTAGGGTGAGAGTCTGACCAAGCGAGAGTCCAGCGCCCGTTCTGTGATACATCTAGCTCGCAGAAGAAATCCAACCCCTCATATTGGATATGCTGCGGATCGTGAACATCTTGAGCCTGATCAGTCGAGCTTTCTATGCCGGTTGCAAGGGAATTGAATATGTTCTTTAGAAAGCCCATAGCGTAGTCACAGTTTACGAGCTTTCATGCTCACGAAACCATTCTGTCACGTAATCAAATCTCATTTCGATTACCTCTAAAAGCATTGTGCCGGTTTGCGCAGTAAGTCTCTTTAGGTCAAACAAGGCCAGGATTGCGTGGAAGTGCTCATCGCTACCTTTTTGGACGGACGAATCTTCAAGCGCAAGTTGAGATGCGACTAATATCTCGCTTGGTGGTATTTCGTCAAATCTTCTTGGGCCCCTCGCTCGTAATCGTACTTGAGGAGTATCTGTTATTCGCACAACTGTCTTGACAAGGCCTTTGACTTTTAACTCATCCTCAGCCACCACACGGCGTTGACGAACTGCTCTCTGAAGAGCTTTATTCAGCGTAGATTTCAGGTCTCGACCCATACGCTTTATTCCGCAGCCGCGCAAATAGATGTCATAGCAACGCTTGGCCATCATGGGTCCTTCGGCTTGAATGATCTCACACAATCCCTCGGTAACCGACGCGATATCAGCAGTCCGTGGATCAGCCCACGCTTGCCCCTCGCAGGAATGATAGGGTGCGAAAATTGCAGGAGCAGAGCCACTCTCAATTTGTTCACCTTGAGCTTGATCTTCGTCCGTAGATAGCTGCATCTGCGTATCCAGGGCCGTAAATTCCTGCTCAAGATCATCGCCGACCTCGGAAAGCGCAGCTTTATCGTACAACGCACGTGCTTCCGTATCGATGCCAGATAGTGTCCCCGATTCTGCATGCGCGCTGGGATTTTGCCCCTTTTCGTCAGAGCCTTCTTTACGCTTACGCTCCGCCTCGACCTGAAAAGAACGCTTCTCTTCCAACAACCGCTCGAGACGGGAATGCACTTTTTCCAGCGCTCCAGCAGCGTCAATCCACCAATCCGTAGACCAGATGCGCAAGATATCCCAACCAAGGCCCCTAAGAACCTGCTCTCGCAATTTGTCTCGGTCCCGAGCCGTAGCTGAACGATGATAGGTTGCTCCATCACATTCCACGCCTGCCAGATATCGTCCCGGGGCATCTGGATCGACTATACCGAGATCTATTCGAAAAGCAGAAACTCCAACCTGAGGGTGGACCTGCCACCCCTTGTTTGTCAGCGCCTCAGCTACCGCTTCCTCAAAAGGGCTTTCAAAGTCGCCAACACTGCCAAGCACTCTTTCCGCAAGGGCTCGCGGTCCCCGATCGGCAAACTCCATGAAATGCTTCAGGTCTCTTACTCCTTCAGCTTGGGTCCTCGACAGATCAAATTGCTCGGGCCGAAGACTCGAAAAAACCAACAATTTATGTCGAGCGCGGGTAATAGCAACGTTCAGACGGCGCTCACCGCCGGCCTTATTCATAGGCCCAAGGTTCATCGATATAGATCCGGACAAATCCGGGCCATAAGTGACAGAGAAATACATAACGTCTCGTTGATCGCCCTGAACACTCTCTAGGTTTTTTACAAAGATCGGTTCAATAATATCCTCAGCGAAAAACCGCTCGATCGCTGGATCTTTTCGGCGTTCAGCGTCGAGCATATCTTCAATCAACTTTTGCTGCTGAGCATTGAACGTCACAACGCCTATGGTCTGAGGGGCGGCAATAAAGTCTGGATCTTTCAGGCGAGCAATAATGTGACGAACCAACTTACGCGCCTCAGATTTATTTATACACACACCTTTTTCGTAGACCCCGTCTTCAATATGGTGCAGGCTAACAGCGCTATCTTCAGTAAATGGAGACGGGAACGTCACTAGAGCACCTTTATAGTAGCGGTTGTTGGAAAACGCGATCAGACTTTCGTGGCGACTGCGATAATGCCACCGCAGCTCGAGATACGGCAAATTTGCACCAAGGCATTCATCGAGTATGCTCTCAAGATCAGCCTCTACGCTATCATCATCCATATCGGACTCAGCACGTCCAAAGAAATTTGTAGGTGGAAGCTGTTTAGGGTCTCCGACCATTATCACACGCTTCCCGCGAGCGATCGCTCCCAGTGCATCCCAGATCGTGATTTGCGATGCCTCATCGAATACTACGATATCGAAAGCTGCTGTTTCCGCCGAAAGGTACTGAGCTATAGACAATGGGCTCATGAGCAAACACGGGGCCAGCTTAGTGATCGTCTGCGGAATGCGATTCATTAGCTCACGCAGCGGCATGTGCCGCTTCTTCTTCTGCATTTCATGGCGCAGAATGCCCCAATCCGAATTCTTGCTTGGCTCTTGTTGGTCGGGAAGCCCAGCACACAGACCGGCGCGGATATAACTGCGAGTCAACTCTGATATGCGATCATCGAGCGCCCGAAAGTCAGCGATACGCTTCTCATGCGTTGCGGACACAAAATTCCGTAGCACATCATCACCATCTACCACACTATTAATCCACCAATGAGCGTAACCCACCCTGAAGGCTTCACCGACTTTGTCCAATTCAACTGCGCCGCTTTCGACAGCGTCTACGAGGGGAGCCAAACCACTTGTAATGGCTTTAACACGAACTTTCCTCCACGCGCACCACGCATGGAGCTTTGGCTCCATCTCCAGCACATGGCGACATATCTCTACCAGCGCTTCCGGCGCATCACCAGCTGTGGCCATAATATCCGAAGAATCTGTTCCAGTAGCTGACGCGAAAATATTTAATGCGGACTGAAAGCGCTCGAGTGACTCCCTATATGCAATACCTGCGCTGGGGACCGGACCGGTCGGTTCAAGGAGTGCATTACCGGCGCCAATCAGGCCATCTAAAGATAGGTTGATGTCGCTCAGAGACGCCGTAGTTGTGGCCATCTGAGAGATAGCAACTGCGAGCGTTTCCTGAAATTCCAAAGCTTGCACGACCTCATTTGCGTGTGTGCCAAGACCTGCCCATAATCCCGCGGTTTTTTCCCGCAGATGATCGAGCTCTGAAATCTCCTGTTCACGAGCCCGCATCAGCTTTAGGTGCTCAAGATCGGCCGCCATTTCGGGGCCGCATCGCCCACCTGCCACCGAGCTCAGGTCTGCTTCGGTCCAATCCTGGCCAGCAACAGCAGCTGATATCATGTCTTGGAGTGCGAACGCGGCATTCATGTTGTCAGCCTGGGTTTCCAGGCCAACCCAAAGACCGTTTGTTTTTTGCCCCAGTTCTCCTAGGCTAGTAATCTTAACTTCAAGTCTCCGCAGCTCGACAAGGCGCTCTACATCGGCAGGAAGTTCTGGGTCACCCTCATCCTCAAGCATACGGCTCAAGGCTGAACGTACACGACGCCGACCTAGCCAATTTAGCGGCCCCCAAGACTTCTCTGCCTTCTCCCAATCAGCACTCAATTGGCCAACGTCAATGTCAACCGTCTCGCTACTGTAGGGCGCGGACAGCTCAGCAGTTGTCTTGCGATGACGAGCGATCAAATCTAGTCCCTGTGAAACGCTCTCAATGAGAGTAGCTGACCAGGGCTCAGAAAGATTGTTCATAGCCTCCCCATGTTCCGAGAGTAAACGCAATCCTTCGTTCAGATCCGCGCAGATCGTGCGCACATCCGGACGCAAAGCAAACCGCCAATCGTGCCCTGCTGTGGCCGGCAGCGCCAGGCTCAGCGACACCAGACCGTTACGGCAGCTTGTATTGATTGATAGTTCGGGAAGGCCAGCAGCTTTGATAAAGGTCTCCGTTGAAGCTAGCAGTTCTTCGACCCTGGAGATGAGGTCACGAGAGGCCTCAATCATCGACAACCTCCAACGAGGAGACCATTCGCCATGCGTAATCACAGCTAGCGGACTATCGGCTATACTGCCGACCTCTCGAGCATTAATACCGAGATCCTCGACCAGTTCTTCCAGTTTGCGAAGATCATCCTCATCATGCATATCTGCTGACGACCACGACAACCCTAGATCTTGAGTACCGTTTTCACCCACAATGCGGCCGATGGCATCATATGGAGTCAGCCCATTTCGGTGTCTGCAATGTAAGTGGTCGACAAATTCGTTAAGTTGGTCTCGAAGCGCTTTAAGGCGCCCAGCCTCCTTTTTCCACGTACCGACATCGATATCACCCTTGGTCCCCCAAGCGCGCTCCAGCTGCCGAATGACATCAAGCTTACGTGCCTTATTTGAATGGAGCTCAAGGCAAAACTCTCCAAGCTCGACTTCACATAGTCGACGATAAACAACGTTAAGCGCCTCCATTTTCTCAGATACGAAGAGAACCGTTTTCTGCTCCGCCAAGCACTGAGAGATTATGTTGGCAATCGTCTGGCTCTTCCCGGTCCCCGGAGGACCTATCAGGACGAAATCTTTCTCTCGCGCAGCCGCTATCACTGCAGACAATTGGGAGGAATCAGCGGGAAGGGGGCAAAATACTTGTTCGGGTCCATATGTCTTGTCTAGCGATCGCGGATCGGGAAAGTCTTCCTGAGATTCATAAGGCTCGCGTGGCGTGTCGATCAGGTGCTTCACCACGGGGCTCTGTTTGAGTTGATCCGTGCGGTCCATCAAGTCCTTCCACATCAAGTATTTAGCGAAGGAAAATGTGGAGAGCACGACATCCTCGACTACTTCCCAGCCCCGGATGTCCTTGATCGCGTAAGCCACCTGATTCCAAATTCCGGCAATGTCCAGGCCATGATCGTCTTTCGAAAGCTCACCTTCCTTGACGGGAAGTTCGAGATTGAAATCCTGTCTCAACATCTCGATCAATGTGGGATTAAAACGTGGCTCGTCATCGTGCAGAGTCAACGCGAACCCTGAGCGCACGCTTTTTCGATGCAGAGTGACAGGAATAAGAAGAAGTGGTGCCCGGTAGCGCTTGGAGTCCTTATCGTCGCGCGTCCAAGACAGAAAGCCCATTGCCAAGAACAGAGTATTCGACCCACCTTCCTGCAAGGCCGCTCGGGCAAATCGATATAGTTCGACTAAGCGACTACTCAACTCCTCTGTTTGAAGGCTTACTAAAACTTCGTTCCTCTCGAGAGCATCCAGGGCATAGGCTTTGCGAACATCTTCATTCGTGCGGGCTTCATGGATATCCTGGCTGCGCAGGTCTGAGCCATCCATGAGGTCAGGGCGTGCTAACAACTTGAGCTTCTCTCCATCGGCAAGCAGGTCCTCAACGCGTCCCGGGGTCGGAGCCTCAAGTTTGATTGTTCGCTTGATAGCGTGGAAGTTTAACAACCTATTCTTAAGCGACAAGTCAAGCAGCTTGCGCTGCCAGCGTTCGAGGCGATCCTCAGGCTTCATGACCTCAGGCTCCTCTGTGCGCATTATTTCGTCATCAGGCAAATCGGGCGCCTCTTCAAAATCAGGCGCCGAATCGTCGTGCAATTGTGCGCTTTCACCAGAGGGCTCGGCTGTACGCGCACTAGCCAAAGGCTTGATGCGCTGCAATCTGGCCCGGCGAACATCTATTGCAAGCTCAAACTCGTCATCCTTATCCTCAGACAAATGCTGAGAACCTGCTTCAATCGCGCGACCAAAGCTTGGACATGGCCTCTGCGTAACCAAGGTTGTCTCGAAAAGCACCAGTTCCTTTAGCTTCACACGTTTTCGCAAGGCTGTGACATCATCAACGACAACTGTCGTGAACTCTTCGGGTCTTAGCCAAACCCCAGCTAGCGCATGGCCATTGGTAAAAACAAGTAATGGGTTCAGACCACACTGCTCAATCGCCGCACAGAACATTATCACTGTGTCCAAGCACGTTGCGATACCCGAATCGGCAATCTGGCCTGGGCCCCGTATTTTCTGGCCGCCATGCTCGAAACTTGCCGGTGGCATAGAATAATCCAGGCCCATTGAGCCAACCGCTGTCCAAATTGCCGACGCCAGCTCCCAAGCGCGCCGCGGCCCGCCTTCATAGCCGTTGATTGCGCTATTCTTTCCGTTCTCGCGAAGAATTTCTGCTGCTTTCTTAAGCAACCGTTCTACGGCAGGCTCGTTTGGTTGAACAAAGGCGGCAATCATATCGGGCATATGGTCGATGCCGCCCCATTGGTTTCGAGCGAGAAGCTCAGTTTCCACACCCGAGCAAACAACAACTTCACCACCCGAACTCAAGGAAAAGCTCACTTGAGCCGTTTCAGCTTCTGTCAGTCTCCCCAAGAGCGCGCCATCAAGCTCAATGTCTAGATCCTTGAGGTGATACTTCTGGCTTGCTTCGACTACGTCAACACGCCATGTCTTTTCCTTGATAAACGCAGGCTCCGAAGAAAGCGTCAGCTCCAGATCCTGCAGCGACTCTTCGCTCTCATTAACAATAGCGAGCTCACGCAGGACCGGCACTGCATTCTGGTAATAGGCAAGATTGATTTTTGGTGCCATCGACACGTGAAGGTGATGGCCTGTTAGAACGGTAGCCAGTGATTATCCCCCCTCTAATATCGAGGTCCCTGCTGCATTGCGTTCTCTCGAAGATAAATCTGCGTACGCATGTCCAGCGTTATACCAAGCAAACCATCACCGCTCTTTGCGGGCTGTGTCCCTGTGATCCGTAGACTCCCATGCGCTGCCCTTCGACCATGCTGTTCTTTAGATTCCTATCTTAACATGCAAGCATGGCAAATCGCTCTTCCTGGCATTTTCGGGCTACCCCTGACGGAAAATGACCAATTATGACTGCCGAGAAGCTGACCTCTGGAGTTGGGGTTTGCCCGGTGGGTTAGGATCTAATCAAAGTCTAGCCTCTATTTCAACGTCTGAGTGCTTCGCCAGAATGTCACTTGAGGGATAAAAAGACTTGGAAACAAGCACCTTGATTGAGCGGACTGGAATAGAACAGCTACTCCATTCCAGACAAAACGATGAACATTCGTAAAAAGAGGTGTTGATCGCCTCAAGATCTCATTTGACCTAGTGCGCCTGAGAGGATTCGAACCTCCGACCTCCGGATTCGTACCCGTTACTCTATCCAGCTGAGCTAGGTTCCGGTATCGTACTGAAAATAGTCGGCATCGTCAGCGGCTATCGCAATCCTCTAGCACCCTGATCGCACCCTCGCTGCAAATAGAAGAGGGCGCCGACTCCCTAGACAACCCATTTGACCTGGAGCCGACGATCCGATTCGAACGGACGACCTGCTCATTACGAGAGGCAGCAACCAGTTTTCCACTGGTTGCTGCCTCTTCTTTTTAGTTGCTCTCAGCTGGGGTTATACTGATCTTGTTTTTATTTGTGGTTGCTTGTTATTGCCCTTGTTTGTGCTTGGTATGTGGGCAAAATATGGGCAAAATGTGCGAGAATGACTCGAGTTTACTAATTTATTTCACAACTGGCTACGCTTCCTTCTCTCAAGCTAATTCAAGTGCTGCCTTGATCTCGAAAAGGATCTTCCTTAAGACCTTTTTCCGGTGTTGCCAAACCATGGTCGTCTCGCCACGCTGCTCTAGAATACGATACGCAATCTCTCGCTTGCTTGGTGTTTCAAGATTCCAAGCCTTACACCAATTATCCACCTTTTCCGGTCGATTCTTCTTCGGTATCTCTTTTTCAGCCATTATTTTTTGATCTCCATATCGACGATGTAAACTTGCATTGATCGCTTTACAGTAGACTGATGGAGTTACAAAATCTTCTAACACTAGCCCCCGCTGTTTTTCATCTCTTAGCTCAAAAATCATATCTTTTGAAATGTTTGCTTTCTTAAGTTTTCTTAATAGATCAGAACCCCCAAGATCAGAGTCAACTAAATAAGCAGTCCGTGGCGCATCACGCTCAAGACTAGCAATTTGAACTTCACTTGCCACCGCAAGCCCAGGTACGATTTGGAAACCAAGATAATCACATTGAAGGATTTCTTTAAATAATGATGGTAAGAGAATCATGTCTGTAGGTCCTTCTGTGATCAAAGCGTATCGAAAGGGCATGAAGGCACAAGTGCTTGCTCCCATGCCGAAAAGAACGGGTGAGAATCCTGGTTCCCCGTCGTTCCAAAACCAGTTCTCAATAGTACTTCTATTATCTGATTTGGTTACAACTAATCGTATACCCATACCTAAGTCTTCCGGCAAGCATCCAACAGAGTGAGTTGAATAGATTACCTTGTCTGCGATCGTTTGCTTTGCCAGCATTTGCATCAAATCGGCTTGCGCATCGTAATGTAAATGTCTTTCCACTTCATCTATCAGTAAGACATGAGGTCGATCTTCATCACGCATGGCAGCAAAAGCTGACAATGCTACAAACTGGCGAAGACCGTCACTCCGTTCTTCGAAAATGTCGTATTCTGTTTTATCACCGACCAATATTCTTAACGTTGTACCATCAACCCGAATACGAACAGTATTTCTGGACTGCGACCATATTTCCTTAAACCTTGTTTGCAGATTTTCATTGGCGTTTTCCTGAAGAGTCTCAATTCTACCTGTGTCTTCTTCCTCGACAGCTCGGACTAGTTCATCCATGTCAAGGCTTGCCAGCTGTGCTAGGTTTGTAAGAGCTGAGGAAAACTCATTTTCTTCCCCTATCTCATAGGTCGATTTAAGCAATCTATCCTCGTCTGTAAAAAGCCAAAAAATCGGCAAGCGCCCTTCAAGAATACTAACAACACTTTTATGAGGATCATCTTCTCGCTCGAACTCGGCTAATTGGTGTAGTTTAGTAGGCAGTTTCTTGATATATTGCGGATCAGATTCTCGCACGAACGCCTCGAGTGTTTGAGCCAATCCTGTGAATTCATTAACGACTTCGGCGGGTAAGTTTTCGACCCCTGTATCAATCTTATCAAGCAAGGTTTCAACTTCCTCCATTTCAAAGTCATTGTCCTCTTCACCTAGTTCTTTGAAACGCCGATTGCGCAATAATTTCTGCAGCATGGAAACCATGCGTGATCTTGGCATAAGATCGCGAACTAAGGGCGGGGGTTCTACGCTAAACACTCTTTCCCCATCAGCGTGTTTTTCTACAAACAACCAACGACATTTTTTCACGCCAGGAATATTTGAAATTGCTTCTTTGTCATTCGAGTCCAATAAAAATCCCGCTTCCAAGACAACATGATCATCAGGAACATTAGTATTTCGTGTTATTTCTCTTCCCGCCCCAGTCCGACGAAATTCATCCGAAGAATTTAGATGTGATAAGGCTTGAAGGAGAGAGCTTTTTCCGGCTTCATTTGGACCCAAGATGGCGATAAGTTTACTATCAAGAACTATCTTTGCTTGCTGAGCAAAGCGCTTGTAACTGTCGATTTTGACCCAGACTAGTTTCACGTCTGAATACTAGCATGGTAGCGCCAGCATGAAAACGTTTGTTTGCTAGGAGCTCTGGTCACCTAGCGCATATGCACTCACTTATGCTATTTATTTAGCAAGGTAACACTGACCACCAAAACAAGCTTGACCTCAAATGTCTGGAGTGTTTTATGTGTGACGAATATGAAATGATCAGCACATCTGCTAGCTCAGCAAGAATTGCCTCGCATGCGCTGAGTGAATCCTCTACAACACGGTTAGTTGTTAATGCTGAAGTTGTCCAAAACACTGAAAATCCCGATGCGGGAGTGAAAATCACCCTAGCTCATCAAAGAAAATCGGTTCGTGATGAATGGGAAGATGTTGAAACGATTGACTTACGCCGCTTGCGAGGCGGCGAAGGAGTTCGATTATCGCTCAACACAGCAACTACCTTGCGTCTTTTTGAGGAACTAAGAAATCTTTACGCAATCAGCGATTCTGGCGGTGTCCGGAGCGGTGAAAACCGGTTAGTCGTTGGCCGTGAAGACGAAGTCATTCTTGCTGATCCAACGCGAGCAAGACACATCAATCATTTGCTCGCTCGTAGAATGCCCGAAGAACTGTGGGAAGCACTCAGTGAAGTCAATCCTCAGCTGGTCGCTCAATGGTCTCACGCAGAAATCCATAGACAAAGAGTGGAAACTACACAGAGTTTTGCCGCACATCTAAATGACGATCAATGGACGGAACCTAGGAGCCTGTAGCCCAAAGCACTCACCAATGAACGCACGCGGCCACCCATAAACCGCGGAACTTCATTTCAAAATATACTCCGCGGCCTTTCTTGCGAGTTATCCGCCCGATCCCGCTACACG
>SDBV01004806.1_pt1 | contig 19236 bp, 22 predicted proteins | sample 2277081 | NCBI WGS metagenome assembly SDBV01 (sample SAMN10402039, study PRJNA504765) | marine sediment metagenome | isolation source: marine sediment core GS10_PC15, 223 cmbsf | place: Arctic Ocean: Southern Knipovich Ridge | collected 2010
ATTAATTTTATATCTCCCCAATTAAAATTTCCAACATCCATTATGATTCGCTCAAGTTTATTATTTTATTGACAATTTTTATTTAGATTTAGTCAATACAGCACTTTTAATTTACAATAAAAATTTTCTTTTAATGACCCCCTTTCCTGATTTACAATCCTTGGGCATTTGAATTTTCTATTTTTTCAAAAAGTATCTTTAATTTCAAAATAATTTAAAAACTTTAAATTCTTTTCCCACATTATAATCTTCTTGGAATTAAATTCAGTAAAAATAGTAATAATTCTATCAATTTTTTTGATTAATTCCGAATCTGTATTATTTATAAAATATTCCGCCTGTTTTTCAGACACTTTGTAGTTGACATGGGGAAATAGAAAGTTATCTTTTTCTACTAAAATTTTCATTTTAATAATTTTTTTAAGGTATTCTCTTAGTTCCGGAGAATATAGGGGAAAATAAGATATTGTCCGTGGGTGTAAATCGAAATTAGTTAAAAATATGTCAAGATAACTTAATTCATCAAATACGAATAATTCAAATTTGTTAAATCTTTGTTTATTTATCTTTAGTGAACTGTCAACATGTCTCTTTATCAAAAAATTGAAAAATCTAAAATTATTTACTAAAAACTCGTCATGCTTTTCTCTTCGAAGTTCTTTAATCCGAAAGAAGAATATTTTTTTACTTTTCTTATCAAAATTATCATCACTAAGACCTTTTAATAAAATTTTATAAGCTTTTTTTGGAAAAAAATCAATCAGAACATTTACAGCACTTATTAAAGAGTTGTGCATCAAGGAATTTTTTGATGGCTCTTCTAAATCATCCTTTTTATTTAACTCATTTATAATTTCTAATTCTATTTTACCTACTTCTATACAAAATTTTTGCTTCTTACTTCCCTTAAATTTATCTAAATTTAATAAAATATTTGATTTTTTGTTCATTAATTGCTGTAGATAATCTAGATCTCCATTTTCTCGAAAGTATTCATTATACATTTTGCTTGACCCGCCAAATTATATATCTATTATGATAAAAATCAACAACCCCAATATATTTAATATCTGATAAAAAATCCCATTCTTTTGGTTCAAATTTTTTCTTTTTTTCTGATATTCTCGAATGAAATGTATTTTTACTAATTTTATTACATCCTGTACATTCTAGGGAAATTTGGGTATCATTATCTTGCACCCAAAAGTAATCATAACCTTTTCCTCTTTTTTTATATACTGTAAAATGTCTTATCTTATTTTTCTTTAAAAAATAGGAGAGTAGAAATCCGATTGCTGCTTTTTCTATAATATCTGAAGGTTCCAATGAGTTTTCAATTCTATAAATGTCTTGTATATTAAAATCATCAATTATATATTCTAATTGAATGTTAACTCTCATCAAAATTTCTAATGTTCTGTGTTTATGACATAAAAAAAGGATTGGATTGCTTTTATTTTTAATGATTGAGATTAATTTTTTTAGAAATTCATCGTGGATAGTATTTGAGTAGAAAATTTGTACTAATTCTTTAGAGATTTTAACCTCTATCACATTTTTCATATCTTGGATTTTATTCATCTTTTAAAATATTCTTTTTTGGTCTAAGATAATAATCTAGTACCATTTGCCTTGTCTCTTTATCCATTTTTTTTCTTTTTTCATATTTTTCAAATCTTTCTGATGACCAGGATTCAAAGGGAGTACTTTTACTTGTACTTAATAAAATAATTTGAAACTCTCTTTTTTCTATAAAATCTTCTTTTAATAAGTTATAAAAAGCAGAATTTATCTCATTGTCTGGAGTATCAATAATTATAAATTTTAAAGGTAAATTAGCGCTCTCATCGTATAAAATTTTTAAAAAACTCAAGTGTATTGCATATCTTAAAGCGTTTAATGCACTATCTGATAACTGGTTGTCTTTTTTAATATCCCTTATTGGATTAGGCCAAGGTTTGTTATTATTTGAAACAGTAATATATTGAAGGGATTGTGAATTTGAAAAGTAAAACATACCACCAATAGGATCATTAGTAATTTTTTCCCAATAATCGTTGATTGATTTTCCGATTTTATCTAATAATTTAAATATTTTATCTTGCTGTTTTGTTTTGATTTCCTCTAAAACTAATTTTAATTGTACTAAATTATTTTTATTTCTTTTTTGTTCTTCGGTTAAATTCTGCTTCTTATTTTTAATAGGCTCTAATTCTTTTGTTTTAGTATTATATAAATATTCGAAATTTTCTTTTAATTCTTTTTTTCTTTGGATTTCTTCGTCAAAGGAGAATCCTGGGCGAATAAGATCAAGATAGTAAACATTTAACAGTTTTCGCAACTCGTTACTAATTTCGATCTTCTTTTTCTTATTTAATTTAATATTAATTTTTCTACTTATCTTTCTCAATTCTTCTTTTAAATAATTAATTCTTTTAAATAACTTATCATCGTCTTCTACTTGTTGAGTGTTTTTTTCTACTTCTAAAGTATCTTTTATTTCATAATCAAAAGTGTATTCTCCGCATAAATAGCAAGAAGTTTTATCAAATTTTTTTTTAAAAGCTTTTAGAGTTTGAGCGTTACCACAGATGGGACAAAAAGGATCTAGCTCATAATAAAGCTCTTTAATTTTCTCATCTGTTTTTTTAAAGACTTTATTCTCATATTTTTTTGTTGATTCTTCACGTTTTTGTCGACTTTTTAAAACTTTTTTTTTTCTTAATATTTCCTTCTTTGTAGCCAGTAAATCTTCGATTTCTTCATCCTTCTGATAATTATCTAAATAATCTTTTATTTGATTAGTATGATTTAAGAACAGCTCGATATTATCTTTTCGCTCGCTTAAATCTTTTATTTCACTTTCTAAATTTATTATATTTAGGTCAATCGAGATAAGTTCTTTTTCAATAACTTTTATATTTTGTTTAATTCGATTCTTACTTGATTGAATTTCATTAAAAATCTGAAGAATATTATTCTTTATTAAATAATTATAGCTAAAATCTGAAAAATTACTAATATTAAAATTTTGTTGTTTAAAGAATTCATCATTTATAGTTTTTTGAGTTATAAAATTGATCAAATTAAGCTTATTTTCCAATAAACCATAAATTTGCATATTAATAGTATTTGAATTTGAATCAAATAATATTTCTGATACTTTTCTATCTGAATTAGATTTAATATCTAAAATTATCTCCAAATCTCCAGCTTGGTTTGATAATTCAAGAGTGGACCTATTCATAATGTTTGTTTTAATAGGAGATCCATAATCTTTCGGTCTTACGAAAAAATCATATATTTTATCAAAATATGTAGTTTTTCCAGTATTAATATCTCCTAAAATCCAATAATTATTGTTATTAAAATCAATCTTATGTGATGGATTATTAACTTGATTATTCTCGTTAGTTCGAATCTTCTTAACTTTAAAATTTTGATAATCTAATTTAGAATCACTTAATCTTTGAATTTTTTCACTAAGAATATTATCAAATTTTTTTATATTTTTTAATAAATCAAGAGAAACAATATTTATTTTTTGCATTTTTTTTACCAAACTAAAATCATTTATAATTTATGGATTATTATCAGAAATCTAATTCAAGGAAGAAATTACTGAATACATGTCTTTATATAATCTTAATTTTGATTATATTTAAAATCCTCGATTTGCAATTATTTTACCTTAATTTAGATAAAAGTTTATTTTAACAATTAGCACTTTCATCTAAATTATGATTGAGGTTTTAAGGGGAGACTTTTTATGTAATAATTGTAAAACACCATTAACCGATAGAGAAAAACCAATTTATTGCCCTTTCTGTGGTTCAAGTGATATTGAAAGGATTTGACTATAATTTTATTAATAAATTAATATTTATTGAGGGTGTAGCAAGATAGGATTAATTGATTTTATAATTACAAATGATAGAAATGATTTAGATCAATACTTCATTGATAAATTGCGAGTGAACTAAAGAATTCATTTTTTTTATATTTTATTTTGTTAATTTTGATATATTTTTAAAGCTCACAGAATTAATATGATATTTATTTTTCTATAAGGATTAGATTTATATTTGGTCGAGTAATTCTTAACTTGATTGATAAGAATTAAAAAAATTATAACTATGTTGACACCTTGTGTTCCCCTGGATTTTAAGAACAGCCGATTCGTACGTTCTGATCAATGTCTTTTGGTAGTGCCTAGTCACTAACTCTCAGCCTTTAAATTTTCGGCACCTCTGATTGGTGCTTGACATAAAGGAGTCAGCACTTTTTTATTCTTGTAAATTTCAAGAAATTAGACAGAAAAATAAGATGATAAATATGAATGACAAATATGCTAGTAATTTTTATGAAATTTTGACTGCATTAGCAAAAAATGATTGAAATAAAAAGTATTGTAATTGAGTTAATTAAAACAAAGAATATATCAGGTAAAATAACAGAAGAACAGACAAGAAAAAAGAAATTTCGGATAATATTAGAACAATTAATTAGTGGAGAAATTCCTACACTGGAATCTGGATACACAAAAGTTGCAACAGATATTCCCGAATCCACCTCAAAATATGAAGGAAATAGGAGAATTTTTTCACGAGATTGGGCTGAACGACATGTGCGAACTCAATTAAGCCGATTTTACAATCAAGCTATAATGATATTTTTAATAAAATCAGGTGAAAAAAAGTGTTTCGTTCCTCATTCACCAACTGAAGATGTAAATTCAATTTGTACAATATATATAGCGGGAAAAGAACACGAAATTAAACTAATGTGCAATAAACTTATCGAGATCTATGAAAACGAGAAGTGGGATGATAAACCACTCATTATCCCCCAGCACCCTAATTGTACTCATGTTGTTTGTCCTATATCTGGTTTTATTTGATCTGGTTAAAGTTATTGTCTGTAATCGTCAAGAGGTCCAAAATTTCAAATCTTATATCGTTAAATCCAGATAACTCAAATTCAATCCATTCTTCTGATTCGGTTTTTTTATGCAATGCTAAAACAGCATTTTTTTTTAAAAATGCAAGACTATGGATTCTGGCCAAAAGATCTACCTACACCTTATGAACAACAAATAAATGAATCGGATGAAGCCTTTGCAAAAAGACAAAAAAAGATGAAAAAATATGATACCTTAATTACTAAAATTACAAAGTTATACAAAGACAAGCGAGAAATTAAAAATAAATTACTTGAACTAAGACAAAAGGTTGCCGATACTCAAGATATTGAAAAGATTCGGAAAGAAATAGGAAAACAAATTTATTTATTCACAAACAATATTTTAATTATGTTATTTAGAACTGGGCCAAGAACTTGAATAGAAAATCTTAACTGAATTAAGAAAAAGGCCATTTTTTTTATCGGGATTTTCAATTATCCTCCCTTGTTTCCCGAACCACGATTTTTCGTATATTTCTTTATTTGTTTTGGATCTCTTTCCCAGAATTGATTTGGGATTTTTTCAGGGATAATATAAATTTAAAACTGATTTTCTTTAATTTAATGCACTAGGACATTTACTAGGACAAAGTTAGCTTGTTCTTGGGTTTTATATCTATTAGGTATAAGTTGGGTTATTTCGAAGTCGAAAGATTAATAAAATATATTATTCAGTATTTACATAAGACAAAAAATCATAAAAATAATATAATGGTGAATTAATGTCAATAAGAAGAGAAGCAGAGCGGAAATATTCTGCTTTTTATAATAGTCTAAAAAATTTTTTCCATAATAATTCGGGATATAATATTGGGGGCGTTGCTAGATGGGGCTCTCGAACAACAGGAGAACACCGTGATAAAAGCGATTTAGATGTAATTTTTTGGATAATCGGAAATCCTTCTAAGCATAATGTTTATCCTGATTTGATAGATAAATTGAAAAAAATTCTGAAAGTCAATGCTAATGCAGGAAGTAGTAATAATGTAATAAAAATTTGGAAGGAAGGAATTATTTGCGATTTAAGATTGCGCTCTGAATCAGATTATAGAACACAGATAAATACAAGAAGGTACAGTGAATAACTCAAACATAGAGAAATTACTACTTATGCTTACGTTACTAATCAGTACATTATGCAATGGAATAATAAAATTATTTGTTTAAAATCTTTTTTTTATAGTACAACCAAATTTGGTTTTTTTGTGAAAAAATTTAAATAAAATTGTAACCCATTTATGTGTTAAATAGGGAATGATACACATTATGCTATTGGTGTAAGATATGAATTATTGGTTATAAAATCTTAAAGAAAAAAATTATCAAGTAGAAATCCCACAAACAACTAGCTACTTTTGTATGAAGAGCACATTTATATTAAGATTCTACATCTAAGTAATTGACAACATCAACCCGATGAGATCTTTTTACTTCTTCTTTTTAGGCTTTTTTTTGGGAATAAGCTTGCCTTTCTGAAATAATTTCACTTCTGGCTGATATGTATTTCTATATTGTTTTGCTGGTTTTGTGAATCCTGCCTTACTTTCCACTTCTTTTATACCCTTTTCAGTTACCATTTTCTTGAGTTCTGGTTTTGTTACTGGTGTTTTCCTATTCTTAACCTCACCTTTAACGTTCCCTCTTCGATAATCTTCTTTTCCTGGACCCCCAATATGTTTTCCTTTATGTGCTGTTGCTTTTGCCTTTTCATAGGCAGTAGCTTTTTTCATTATTGCTTTTTTCTTTTTTGTACCTTTCTTTAATTTCTTTGCTATAACAACCACCTTTTATTTTTCACTATGAAAGTCACTCTTATAAATCTTAAGTGGTTAAAGGATTTTTATAATTTTTTTTTCAATTTATTTGATCTGTAAAACAATCTCCCCTTATTTGGGTAATTAGTTATAAGGTTAGTTGATTAAACTTCTCAGGATCTCCATAAATAGCAAAAATGACATCTAGATCACTTCTGCTTTTATGCACTCTCTCTCTCTTAGATCCAGAACGCGCCACTCCACCCACTTTAAAACTAGGATTATGTAATAAAAAGTTCTTTAAGTATCATCAGATAGAGGAATAGGTTTGTTCATATTCTCTTTTAACAGACATTTCTCACTCTTCTTCCCATTTAAAAATAATTATTTTTTTTGTCTAATTTAAATATTGATTAAACTGCTTTATTAAGTTTTCAACATTACAATTATCTATATTATATGAAGTTGTATGTTTCAGAAGGTTATATTGGGTACGAATCTGTAGAAATAATTTTTTATTTGAATTGTCGATTACACCTTTAGATTCTGCTAGCGAGAGAAGTTTTTCTTCACGATCAATTTTTGTTCGGTTAATAGACTGTAGAAGCCACAACTCCTCTAATCTCCCCAACATTAATAAAGCTGCTTCTTTTGATATTTTTAGTAATTTAATGCAAGCATCATACTGTTTGAACAAATCTACACAAGTAATTTTGATTGAAATGGGTCGATGATATGTTTCCTCTTGACAGGTGAGAATTTCAATCTCTATTCTCTTCCAAAGAAATCTAAATTGTTGTTGTATTTGTTGAAGTATGTCATTGCATATCCACTGTTTACGAGTTTCTTTATCTAAATCTTCAAATATAAAGGTTCTAAATTTATAATCAAAACGATAATAACTAATCTCAACTTTTTCTTGCTGATGTTCTATTAGATATGCTCCATAAACTTCATCTGTTTCCCAAACATCACGTTCTAATAGGAAAATTATAGATTTTTTCGATAACCGACGTGTATTGAATAGTAATATTTTTTTTAATTCGTCATCAAACCAATAAGAATTGTCTTCAAAAAAGTCCCATACATCTTGCAAGTGATCCCTTAAAGATGCAAACATTTTAGGTTCCCATTCATATAGAGATGATTCAAATCGTGGTTTTCCAATGAGTTTTCCATTTTCCATCTCTTCTTTATATGTAATTTTTCGATAAAGGGGAATTTTCTCTAGCTCGTTACCTAAATTCTCATGCTTTTCTAATAATTCTTTCTCATCCATAGTAACATAAATGGGATAATGGATTTTAAAATTAATTTACCTTTCCGGAATTTCTCTATAACATACGCATAAAAACTTGAGACACTTTTAAATCTATCATCACCTGAGCTTTTTTATTTTGATTTACACTAACATATCTCCCAATCCAATCCTTAAGAGCGAGTGATAGACCTAAAATTATTTCATAAACTCAACCTTTATTCTTTTCAATTTCTTCATAATGGTAACCTATATGTTTCACAAAAGAAATTTCAATTTTTTTGTTTAAATAAGATTGTTTAATAAAAATCAATTTGAATTTAAGCTTCAAAAAAAAAAGGACAGGATGATTAAAAATTTATTTCACTAATTCTCTTATTGTGTTAATTGCCTTATACACCCATAAAGATAACCAAAACATCACTTCTTTTAAAACCCTACAATATCCCTTACCCATTGAGAAAAGTCACATATCCCAATCCTTAGCTCACAACGAGGAAAACGGATTAATCCAAAAACCCAAAAAAGCAAATTATTTTACCCAAATTCAAATTACACCAGAAGGAATTCAAAAAGCAAAAAGGCAAATTCTAAACGGTCCCAGTCAAAATCTTTAAAATTTTGTTTTTCTATCTGAATTTCTTTAATATGCCTCATTAGGTCATACGGTGAATATCCCATTTCATATTTTCGTGCCCCGTTTATATTTACCGCTTCACTCAGAATAGACATAACTTTTAGTTTTAGTATTTTACTATTCTAACTACTTGGATACATAATATCTTAATAAAAAAATCATTTTATTATTTTTTGTCTTACTCTATAAATAACAAAACAGAAATATATCTTTTTCACCATTTTCTCCTATAATTTGTATCTCCTCTACCATATGATATTTCTAATCCTATTTATATATTCAAATTAAAGGTTTGAGAGAGTTTCTTAAGTATTGATTCCAAAAGTTGATTAAATCTACTCAAATCCTGTTTCGAAGGGATTTTCTTTTATATTTGACTCTTATATTTTTTAAAATTTCTATGAACTCTCCTTTTATTTTAGCAAATCTGTTTTTTGATATGTTAAAAAAAAACTCGTAGCGTAGGGGCCACCCTTTCTTTTATATAAATTATACTTTCATGCCCCTTAAATCATCTCGATACCAAGCATTTCCCTGATGAATAATAATAATCCTAAGCATGTAGAAGCAAGGAAAATTAGGGCTCTTCGTGATGACAATGGTAAAAACTCTAATTATATGGTTAGGAAAGTGTATTATATATCATATAATTATGAATACATATTTAGTGTTCCAGAAGAACCTACTTGATGGTATGGTACAGTAACAAAATTTAATTTTACTTACCGAAACGAGAATTAAGATTGTTAAATATATTAAAAGTGAAAAATCATTAGTCAACTGACTTCTCTCCAGAAATATAGTCTTATAACTTCTTAAAAGTCAGTTTACTTAAATAAAAAAAATGAAATAATATAAAAACAAATTAAGTTCTTAATTTTTCCGTTTTATACGGCAAATTTTACAGATTAGAGTAGAGAAAATCAAAATAAAAAGATATGACAAATCCAATTCATATATGGCATAATATTAGAAGAGCTTGTTTTAGAATATACGAGGAAACGAATTATGATAGGGCTCTGAATTATATTAAAAATCTAAAAGTACTTCAAAATTTTAAACATGGATTAAAAGGTGAATTACTTTTTTATAATAAGTTTTATGATAAAATGCAACTTGAACCTCTATTAGATGCAGGAGTAAAAGCTGATTTTGTAGGCTTTCAAAATAAACAAATGATAAATTTTGATGTTACAACTAACCTTAAGTATAAGGATATTGATAAATATAAAGAGATCATTTTAATTCGTATTTATTCATCTCTGGATATCAAAGAGTGTATCTCACTTATTAATGTTTTAATCGAAGAGCCGTTACCTCACATAGAAAAATTTGATGATGAAATTTTGGTCCTACATGAACTTTCTGCTTCGAATGAAATTTTAACGATTCTACTTTTTTCTGAGAGTAACAATAAGGATGTAACCCTTCTTAAATCTTCAATCAAACATCATTCAAAATCAAATCTCTCTACTTCCGTAAAAGATTTGTTTATCGGAAAGATGGTATTTGCTACTTAACTAGAATTGGAAAAAAAAATATTATTGAGTTATTAAGGAGGAAGGAAACGAATTAAGCTATAATTTATATTATTTTTTTTAATTAATTATATATCAAGATACGTTTTAAGAGCATTTTCTTAAAAATCACTTTTGAATTAAAATTATTAAACGCAAATCTTAGAGAGACACATTTTAATTGTATTTCTTTTATTATAAATTATGGATAGAGATCTAATCTTTGAGATGGTGAAAAACCTTTTTTACGCAATTATAGATAGGATAGACGAAATTCAATTACAAAAACGAGAGTATGATGTGGTTGTCCCTGAATTCTCAATACCCAATCAAGTAAGTTCAAAGACAATAACAAAGCAAGAATATATGATATATATCTTTATAGATATCACATTTCTTGAAAAATACAACGAATATCATGAATTAATTGAATTTCTTGAAAAAAAATGTGAATTAAATCGAGAAAAAATAGAAAAACTAATCATAGAATTATTTAACAGAATATTGCATTTATGTAGAGAGAAATATTGTGAAAAAAAGATTGAAAAAATAATAAATATCTTCTACAATGATATCTTAGAGAATCCAACTTACTACAAAATCAAAGGTTATCTAATTGGACTTTCTTTAAAAGATGAAGTTTATGAAATTGATGAGCATATAATTATGAGGAAGGCTGATTCTATGGATTTTAAATGTAAGGATATGGGGGAATACAGTAATGAACTTCAAAGGTACGGTTTTCAATTTCCGCCTGTTATTTTAGAATATACCTATAAATCTGAAATAATTAATGATAATTATGTAGATTATAGTAGACCTCCAGAGTTGGCAAAAGAACTTATTTTCCTTGACTGGGCATTTTTGTTATTTAGATCAGCTCCAGTTTTTCGAATTAAAACTAAAAGTAAAGTAATGTCGCTATTTAGAAGAGGTGCAACAATTTCTAGTGGAGTTCTATCTATAAAAGAAGTTGAAAAATATACTATTAATGATGAAAATATAGAAAACTTAAAGGAGATAATTAAACTATTTCGAACTCAAAAAATAAGAAAAATATTTGAAATTCCAAGCAATAAACCAAACCATATTAATATAGCACTGAACAGATATCAAAATGCTTATTTATATTCCGAAAATATCCCTCAGAAAATAACATCACTTATTTCATGTTTAGAAGCATTATTATCCGAAGGAGCTCAAGAATTGAAACGAAGATTATGCCAAAGAGCTTCAATAATATTGAAAACTATAGGATTCAATCCTGTAATTGTATACGAAAAAATCAATCTAGCCTATCGTATTCGTAATAAATATAGCCATGGAAGTGCTATTAATTTAAAGAACGTTATTCAGCAAAATATAAAGGACTTTATTAAGAATCTAATTGAATACACTAGACTTTGTTTCTTGATATCAATGCAAATATATCCTATAAAAAATAAAAATGAATACTTGAAATTAATTGACCTTTCATTATTAGAAGAAGATTCATACTTAAAATTGGTTAAAATCATCCATGATAACTGTATTAACTTTAGAGATTAATATTAATCTCATAAAGGAGAATTCAAAATAGATCGAGTTAAATAATAAAAAGTTTTTGTTCATTTTCATTTTTTACTTTTAAGTAAGATTACTTCTAGACGTGGGATTATCCATTTTGAATTCTCCTGATATTCATCAATCCAATCATGATCTTTTTGAAAGAATATTTCTTCTGCTATTCTATATACCACTTTATCATGAATTTTATTTCCAGGAGGAGCGCCTTCTAACATTTTAATTGTCTGCCTTTTAATCTTTCTAGGTTTTTTTTTCATTATCCTTTCGGCTGGAAGGGTAGTCATATAATATCTATAGAAATCCTTATATCGTCGTCTCCAGAAATGGTAGTCCTTACATATAAACCATAGAGAATCCTCTAAGAAATGACATTCCCAACCGAAATATTTACAGATAATATTGATGGAACTCTGATTCAATTGAACATCCAATTTTATTGTTTTAATAAATTCCTTATTTTTTATTAATGATGGTTGAAGAAATTGATTCCATGAAACAAGTCCTAAAGCAATAACAATTTCTCTTTGAGAAACTTTTCCTAAATTAGTGAAAACCTCCGAAATATCTTTAAGAGATAAGCTAAAAGATTCAGCCCAAGTCTTTAAAGCAGCAATATTTTGAGAAAACTGTAATGCTTGATTAATTCTGCGAATTAATAGAATTTTTTGAAATTTATTATTCTGTTTATAAAGAATAGCTTACATAAGCATAAGTAGGAATTTGATTCTAATAAAAAATATCCAAGAAGAAATGGAAAAGGAAAGCATTCTAGCTCTATTCAATGATATTCTTTTAGTAAAATTTGTTTTAAGGTCCACCACCATTCCATCTAAATCCCGGTTCTCTCATTTTCTTGTTGAAAATTGATTTATTTTATCATAGTAAAGGATTCTAAAAACTTCCTATCATTAGCTACCTTAGTGAATTATACCCTATTTTTAACTATTTTTCCCGCTTGAAGAATTTTTTTCTTTAATTTAAACTTTTTAAAACTTTTATGTTAAAAATAACTAAAAAAGGTGACTCGTTACCAAGTGTATAGGATTCAAAAGAGAATCACTAAATTTGAAGAATCAGTATCGAAAGTGTACCTTTGAGGGTACACAACCAAAAGACAAAAATCCAGGGGACACTTGGCACGAAGTCATGATTTTTATTTATTAGACTAATTTATAGTAAATTCTTGTCTATATCATATAATAGAAGGTCAATCGAAAATATAAATTCTCCCTTTAAGAAATAAAGTTTATATGAAGAAATATAGGAAATTATTAGGCCAAATTACTCAAATTGCTATTATGCTTAGGGAAGATGTTGAAAAAAATGAAATGGGATTATTTTAATTTAAAGAGGTAGAAATGATATGCAATACATTTTTTTATGTGTTTAAGAAAATATTTTCCATGAGATGATGCTTTCATAAAATTATTATAAATTTTTATTGGGACTTTATAATACTCATATATATCTTTTTTACTGAATTCTATTTCTAAAATTCTAGTATTAGGATCGTAACCAACAGACTTCATCATGCTGGATTTGATTGAGTTTCTTTTCAATTTTATAACCTTGTGATTAATATTAAAATTAATTTGGATTATCGATTATTTTGAGTTTTGGAAGAATCCTGAATTAATATATAATATCATTTTAGCAAATTAAGATTTCATATTTATATATTAATATTTTCGAAGGAAATCTTTTTTAATTTCAAATCTTTGTTCTTTCATTTTTAGATTCTAATTTATGTTCCAGATTTACAATTTTTTCTTGAATAGCTCTTGATTAAAGAAGATCCATTAGATTGAGTAAATTTTCTTATAGTTGCAATGCTTTTATCTAAGTAATTCTTCATAAATTCCCAACTTTAACATCTCATTTAGAAGATCGATTATCCCGATTCTTTATCTGCCTTTAAACTTTCCCAATACAAAGTTAACTGCTTATTTTCGTATTGCACATCTTCAGATGAAAAGATTTTTATTTCAAAATTCAATTCCCCTTCTTCTATATTATTAGGTATATAAATATAAATTGGTGGTAAACCATGAGAATCTTCAGGTCCAATCAACTTAATGAAAAATTGAAACTTCCAAAATATTGTATTTTCTCTTAACCTTGTAGAAATAATAGATGGAGACTTCAATTTAGTGGTTTTCTTTATTTCTTCAATTATATTTGTTATTACTGGTTGTAGTTTTCTCTCTTCATCTAAAATTTCATTACTGTATTGAAACTTATTTAAAAAATTAATTGAGGTTATAGTAAAACATGATAGTCTAATTACTACTTTATTAGCTGGCGATTCTCCTATATTTTTCAACTTAAATTTAATTTTAACATATCCTGTTTTAGTTTTTTTTAAGAGTCTCCCCAAATTCCTTCTTTTTCTATGAATAATAGAGTGTACTAATGTTAGATTAGGTTTAAACCTAAATCTGATATGCTTAATAATTTCATCTAGGTTCATTTGATTCTTATTTCCTGATGCGCGATACCAAAATTCGTAGGCATTGGCATTTTTTCCATATATTGTTTTATTCAGTTTTTGTTGAAGTGCAAAAATTATATTTTTACTTGAGCAAATCTTAACAATTATGATAAATCTATCTAATTTTACAGAAATTGGTTGAATTTTAATATGACTTTTAATTTTTGGTACAATTGATGTCTCTAAGAGAGATACAAAATGATTCTGCATTATATCTTCATTAAAATCAGATCTTCTTACCATCCCTATCAATTTTCTATTATCCGCTATCCCATATAGAATCATCGAATCATGGAATGTATTCGCAAATGACAGTACATCTCTTAAAAATTCATGTTTATGTTTTTCATTTTTAATGTCGTAGGAAACTTTATAATCAAGACGATGTGATTCGAAAGCATCTGGTAATTGTTCAAGGGAAAGTAAATCATTTTCTGTGATATTATCAATTTTTTTTTCAAACAAAAGCATAAAATTCACTATTTAAATTTATTACTTCATATATTAAAATCCATTTGATATTTCTCGTAGTTTACTCTAATTATACTATACATATCAAAAGTTTGTTTAATAACTTTTATCTCAAAAAAATTATGTTGAACTTTCTCTCTAAACTTCCTTTTGTCATCCTCATTCAATTCTTCACTCGTAATAAATTTTTTATATCTCATAATCCACTCTTTATGGTTTATTACTTTACAAACATAATAATGACTACCATTATTCCTTATTTTTACTCCCTTACCCTCTTTTTGACTAATTAATTTAGTACCTAAATGCTTCAAAGGAATCTGAATAAATATTAGGTTCTGCTTGTAATATAAGAGTAAAAGGCAGAAAAATAAAATATTATCCTATTAGATCTTTGTAAAGACCCTCTTTATTTTCATTAACTAAATGTAGATCCCAAATATTTTCCTCTATTTCTCTCTTTTTAACAAACATAAAATGGTTACTCATAGTGTCCTCATTCTTTATATCATCATCCATTATATCGAAAAGTTTTATGACAGAATTATAATTTTCAAGATTTGACTTGATATCTTGCGCTCTGAGTGATTCAATTATTAGATTTTCTAATTAATTTATAGTAGCTGTTTTAACACGTATTTTTTCAATAACTTCTGATAGATTTTGCAATGTTAATTCTTTTTTCCTATTAACTTTAGGATTTCCTTTCATTTTTTGAAATATAAATTTCCACGTGAACCAGAGTTTAAGAAGTATCTACCAACCGAAGAAATCATTTACTTAAAATAGATTCACACGAGTCCTCTCTATCATTTAGAATTGGATTATATCTTGTGGAAGAATTTGAAAATTGTGATGTTGATATGGAGTATAATAGGAAAGGCACTGAGAAAAAGAGAATAGATAAAGATAATGAACTTAGTTTGTTTAGACCTGATTTAATCGTTCATAAAAGAAATAATGATGATTATAATTATATTGTTATTCAAATAAAGAAAAATACATATGAATTAAATGGAGATGAAATAAATAAAGATAGAAATTATTTAAAGAAACTAACACTGAATAATGGACTTTATGATTATAGATTTGGCATACTGTTATTTTTTTATTGTAAACAACAATCAACAACTCATCCACTAATTGAATATTATGAAAATGGTCTACTTATAAAACAGGAAGATTAATGATAAAAATGTAGATAATATTATTAAAGTTCATGTTTATAACCAATTATTAAGTTCAATGTTAATCTATTTCTTGCGAAATGAGGCTCACAATGTCATATTTGAGAATTTAGATATAATAACTTTTGAGAAGTTATATGGAAATTGAAGAAAATCATAGTATCCAAATCTTAAAGTATATACTTAAGATAATAATAAATATATATATTAAACTCAGAATCTTCTTATCATCAACAAATAGCAAGATTAAATCCATAAATAGGATTATTCTCACTAATTCCTCAAATTCTTTTAAACTAGGTTAATTTTCTTATTCAATATATATTTGTTTAATTATATTATCAACACAATAGCTTGGTTTTTTATGAGAAACCATTTCTGGTTTTTGTAAGGGTTCATCTAAAATTTGAATTTGTTTTAATTTATCTAGTTTTAGACATCTCCAATTATATTTACTTTTATTATTAATAATACCTTTACTACTTTCACCACCATATTGATAAAAAAGACATTGATACGATCCTTTTTTTGTGCCTAGTTCATAAGGGGAGAGTTTTCGGAAATATCTGTCATAATAACCGCTAATAGATCTTCTCTCATCCATCGCTTTTTTGATTATTTCTAAATCTTTAGATAACATTCCTTCCTCCTTCATTAAATCTATTACATTTATAAGAAATGTCAAAGATCATAGATTTTTTGTATAATTTCTTCTAATTCTGGAATTTCCTTACCTGCATCGTATACATTTTGGATAAATTGAGTCATAACAATAAAATTCTTCCTACAATCCCTATCTTTCTTGAATCCATATTCCTCTTTCAAGTCATCCATGATGTGGGTATAAAGGGGTTCTCCAATAGCATTTTTAATTACTCTGGTCATACTAGGTTTTAGTGAAGCATAATTTCTTTCTATTTTTAACTCTAAAGGCTTAATAGGATCAGTTTCTCCCATGATTTTTTTTAGTATGGTATTGACATTTTTATGTGAATTAAGTTCGGATGGACTACAATCACTATCCGTATCAAAAATTAAATAGATTGGAATCCCCAAATCTTGAAAAATTAATGCTGGGCGATCTAAGTTATTTTTACCTATTACAGGGATGACAACAATACCTTTAGAATCAAAAAACTTGCTGTTACATTGGTCAATTGCTTGAATAACGGCTTTATCTTCTAATCCCTCAACCAAAACTACTTTATCAGCAAAAAATCCCTCTGAAAGTTCTAAAGTCATTATACCTTTTAACCTACTTTTTAGAGTTGTTGCATCACACCTTGTACCTTCTGGAAGTTGATGCAGCAATTTTAACTCTTGAGCGATTTTATTAAGTTGTATTTCACTTATACTAACTTCATATTTACCATCATTTTTTATCTTCCTCATTATTTTAATGTCTTCTGCATCTTGAATATCAATTAAAAAGGGTGAATGGCTCGAACATATAATTTGAAACTTAAACATTGAATCATCCGATTCCCGTGTAAGATCCTGTAAAATCTTTTTGATTAATCTTATTCTATTAGGATGTTGATATAATTCCGGCTCTTCTATTATGAATAATAAGAAAAATTTATTTTCCCTAGACTCTTCTGCATCTTCCTCAATGTTATTGTCGTCAATTCGAGAAATGACCTGTTGTTCTCCTAAGTACCTCAATAAAGTAAAAAAGGAAGTTCTCTGTACTCCATGTCCAACTGATGAAATTGGACCTTTAAAACCGAATTCCTCTAATGTAGTTACATAAGTAGTTTCTAAAAAATTAACTCCACCAGCTTGATAATCAACAGAAAAGCTACATCCAGGAGACAAAATCTCAAGCATTCTACTAAGATCATTACTTAATTCTTCAACGATTGGCTTATTTTGGTATTCGATAATCTTTTGATATTCGCTTGCCGTATTTTTCTTTAAATCTTCTAATTCTGGTATAACTTCTATTCGCTTTCGAATTGTAAGATCTAAGATTTCCTTTAAATATGAAGATTTCTCTGTTTCTTCTTCCCTATATTCATGAACCGCTGGGACAAAGAAGAAAGTAATATGTTTATTCAATCTTCCCGCTCCAACTCCTTTCCAACCAAAAAGTTGATTCTCATCGATCAATAATTCTAATTCTTCTGGATGAGATTCTTCCCATGCTTTTAAATTTGGTTCTATACCATCTGCTCTACTTACACTTTCTAAAGATGTATATTTATTGTTATCTCTAAAATCATTATATAAATTTCTTTTAGGAGTTGCTGCACCTTGTTTTCTAATCTCATTAAATGGTGGATGCATATATGCTTGGCCGTGATAAGTTTGTGTTATGTTAAGATTTTCAGAATATGGATCATTTTTCGCAATTTTAATGACTTTCAATTCATCATTTTGGATATAATGTTTAAATATTAATCGCACGTCGGAATTTAATTCATTAAAAATAATTGAGACTTTAATTTCCTTATCTAATTCCCTATTATAGAAATCTTCAACTTTTAACTTGTACGACGATTCTTTAAAGAAATTTAAAGCATGTAGAACCGATGATTTGCCCACTCCATTCTTCCCAATTAAAACTGTGAAATCGTTTAATTTCAGGGTTAAATCTTCAATGCCTCTAAAGTGTTTTATACTAATTTCTTTTATTTTCATAATTTTAGTAAACTCCTATAATTTTTATTCAAACTTTAATTATTACTTTTTTTTCTCTCGTTTAAATTTCAATAGAAATGGCACTATTTTTGTCAAATAACAAACAAATATTTTCTAATAAATTTAATATTTTTTTGATTTCCTTTTATACAATTCAGTTTATTATATAAATAAATAGGGATGTTAGAATACTATCCCTTAGAGTATGCAAAAACTGTTTTATTAGAAATTATTAGAGTCCTCAAGCCTGAAGGACATTGTTTCATTGATATTCCTAATCCCAATAGACCTTATGCTCAAGAGAGAGAATGGATTTTTGTTTATAATCTTGAAGAATTTGAAAAAATGGTAATATCTTTAGAGTGGTTAATTTTAGCAAGAAATAATGCAGGTTATATGCTTCAATATCTCTTATTTAAACCATAATTTCTTACGTTTAAAATCTTGAATTTAATTAAGACTTTCAAAATCTTTTTATTTATAGAAAAGATTGTTAAACATAACAAAAACAATAATACTACTAGGGAAGACATTTGAATGAGAAATATTACAATTGGAATGAAAAAATACCTAAATTATTGGAGAGAATAAGAGAAGAATTTCGAATCCCAATAAATAATAATCAATGATCTCTAATACTTTACTGCCATTCATAACAATCAATCATGATCGGGATTGAGAACGATCGATCCTATATGACGTAAGGGTGGATTTCTTGTAATATATTCCTCAAAGTATTTAATTGTGTTA
>SDBV01004807.1_pt1 | contig 19225 bp, 18 predicted proteins | sample 2277081 | NCBI WGS metagenome assembly SDBV01 (sample SAMN10402039, study PRJNA504765) | marine sediment metagenome | isolation source: marine sediment core GS10_PC15, 223 cmbsf | place: Arctic Ocean: Southern Knipovich Ridge | collected 2010
GCATTTTGCTTTCCTTGTAATCAGCGTTACACTTTCCTTCAGGTTTCCTGTGACAAGCTCGATATCAATTATGTCCGCCCCCAGCTCAACGGCCTCGAGCAGCTCATCTCTTCTTTTTGATTCACTCCCCCGCCAGCTACCCCCCTCCTCAGCACTTCGGTTACAGGCTATCCAGGGTTTCCTGAGCTGCTCAACCAGCTCCCGCCAGCCGTCACCGATTAAGTCCATTCGGACCTCAAACAGGTCAACCAGCGGCTCAGCTCTCTTCACTGCTTCAAGGTCATTATCTACAATGACAGCACAAATTCTAGGTCTTTTCATTGAAATCAACCAAAACCTTTTCCACTAAAGAAGGGCTTACTTCATCAGTGACAAACACATCTCCTATAGACCTGGGTAAGACGAACCTTACCCTGCCCCTCAAAATCTTTTTGTCATGCTTTATCGCCTGAATTATCCTTCCCATATCAAGACCGGGGATTTCTACCGGCAAGCCGGCTTCCTGGATAACTCTCTGCAACCTGATTAGCTCATTCTTATCAAATATCCCCAGCTGGTTTGAGATTTTCCCTGCGGCCAGCATCCCAATGGCAACTGCCCCGCCATGCCCTATTTTGAAATCTGAAGCTGATTCAACAGCATGTCCTACCGTATGCCCGTAGTTCAAAATATGCCTCAATCCAAAATCCAGCTCATCTTTTTCCACCACTTCAGCTTTGATTCTGGCTGACCGGAAAACAATCTCCTCAAGTAATCCCTCGTCAAGCGATTTTATCCGGCCGAGATTTCTCTCCAGATAGGTAAAAAGCTCTTTATCCCTAATCACCGCATATTTGATAATCTCGGCCAGCCCGTCACTGATTTCTGCGGCGGGCAGGGTTTTCAAGGCAGCGATATCGGAAATTACCAGCCTGGGTTGATAGAAGGCTCCAATTTTATTTTTCAACCGGCCATGATTTACTGCCACCTTACCGCCGATACTGCTATCGACCTGTGCCAGCAGGGTTGTCGGTACCTGTATAAGCGGTATACCCCGCATATAGGTGGCGGCAACAAATCCGGTCAGGTCTCCGATAACTCCGCCACCCAGGGCTAAAACAGGCGTCATCCGCTCGGCATGGAGGTTGCTCAATTCATTATACAGGCTGCCGGCAGTCTCCAGCGATTTTTGCTCTTCCCCCTCAGGAACCTCCAGAATCGCTACCTCGAAGCCCTCGCTAAGGAGATCCTCTTTTAGAGCGTCACCATACAGGCTTTTCACCGTGGGGTCAGTAATAATGGCCAATTTATCACTGAACCCGCTCTCTTTTAGCTGCCGCCCGAGCTGCCTGAGCAGTCCTGAACCGACATGAATCTCATAGCTGTTGCGGCCAAGTCTCACCCTGATTTTTTTCATCCCTACAACCTTACCCTTTATTTCCCTCTTTTTCAACCAAACATCTCCCGTGTCTGAAATGAGAAAACCCTCCACCTGGGAGAGTTCCGCTTTTATACTTTAGACTTATTATCTTACGATATAACTATATTTTTATGGCAAAGTCCTCCCGGCGCATCGGCTACGACGCGTAAAGGCAAAATAGGCATCATCTTTATGGGAAGCAATATAAATCAACATGCTCTATACACCAAAGCCTCTTCTGAGTCAGAAATATAACACAACCGATATGGTTTGTCAACCCACGTTGTAAACCAGCTTCTAACCTGTTATTATCTCCAGTTAAGCTGGCTTTAAACCGTGCCAGGAGCCGGGAGAAAGGCACTTTCAGGTTCGTACCAGGGATAACAAGCTGTTCCAACTCTGCTATAATGAGGTAGAAAAGCGGTGGTCGCTAATTGAGCCAGCAAGGGAGCAAGAAAAATGATAAAGAAAATTCTCAAAATACTGGAAAAAGATGCCCGAACCACCACCAAACAAATAGCCACTATGACCGGCATTCCCGGCGATGAAGTAGCCAGGATAATTAAGCAAGCTGAGAAAGACCGAACCATCCTGAAATACAAGACCATGATTAACTGGGACAAAGTGGATAATGAAGAGGTGTGGGCTTTAATAGAGGTCAAGGTGTCCCCACAGAGAGACGTCGGCTTTGATGCCATAGCCGAGCGCATCTACCGCTTTTCTCAGACTCGCACCGTCTACCTGCTCTCAGGAACCTATGACCTGCTGTTGGTGGTAATAGGCAAAACCATGCACGAGGTAGCTGATTTCGTATCCCAAAAGCTTGCCCCTATTGAAGGGATAGAGGGAACAGTTACCCACTTTATGCTTAAACGGTATAAAGAAGACGGTGAAATTCTGGAGGGTAAGGAAAAGATTAAGCGTCAGCCAGTAATACTATAGGTGATAAGAAAGAGAGCTTATGTCAACAAATCCCTTGGAGCAGCCTAAAACATACCATAGCCTTATCTCACAGCGAGTAAACCAGATATCCCCTTCCGGGATACGGAGGTTCTTCGACCTCATATCTTCAATGGACGGGGTAATCTCGTTGGGAGTTGGTGAACCGGACTTTGTCACTCCGTGGCATATTCGAGAGGCAGCCATCTATTCCCTGGAAAAGGGCTACACGATGTACACCCCAAATCTAGGCATGCCCGAATTACGCCATGAACTATCACGATACCTGAATGATAACTATAATCTGGATTATGATTCCGGTGACGAGCTCCTGATTACAGTCGGCGTTAGTGAAGGGCTGGACCTGGCAATGAGAGCCATCCTTAATCCCGGGGATGAGGTTATCATGCCTGACCCCTGCTATGTTTCCTATAGCCCCTGTGTCATCCTGGCTGGAGGCACGCCAATCATGGTGCCGACCAATCAGGAAAATAACTTTGAAATCGATGCTGCCGATATTGAGTCACGATTAACCCCCAGGACAAGAGCCATCCTCATAGGCTATCCCGCCAATCCCACCGGAGCCGTAATGGCCAGAGATAAGCTAGCCCAAATAGCCGAGGTAGCCCGGCGTAACCATATTTTGGTAATCTCCGATGAGATATACGCCAAGCTCGTCTATGGAGTGGAGCACACCTGCTTCGCCACCATGCCGGGAATGAAGGAAAACACCATCTTACTGGGTGGGTTTTCCAAGGCTTATGCCATGACCGGGTGGCGCATTGGCTACGCCGCCGCCGCCAGAGAGATTATTGCCGCCATGACCAAGATTCACCAGTATACTATGCTATGCGCCTCCATAACCGGGCAAGTAGCCGCCATTGAAGCTTTAAAATCGGGTGAATCCAGTATCTCTGAGATGGCTGAGGAATACAATAAGCGACGCAGGGTGATAGTCAAGGGACTAAACGATATTGGCTTATCCTGCTTTGAACCCCAGGGGGCATTCTACGCTTTCCCCTCGATAAAAAGCGCCGGTATGAATTCAGAGGAATTTGCTGAAAGGCTGCTCATAGAAGAAAAGGTAGCCGTAGTCGCTGGCTCAGCTTTCGGACAGGGCGGTGAGGGATATGTCCGCTGTTGCTATGCCACATCATTAGCTGATATAGAGGAAGCGCTGGTTAGAATGAAGCGGTTCGTCAGCAAGCATAAGAAGATATAGGATTCGGATTATTTATAGACCCCATCCCCTGTATCCCCTTCCCCTTAGTAAGGGGAAGGGGAATTAATTTTTTTTATAAGAGAGGCTTCGCCTCTCTTTAAACTCTCCCTCAAGAACTTTTCCTCGGTGATGGGTCTGACCTAAGGGGGATTTAAGAGGGGGGTGAGCTAGTTGAAAACTAAAGAAGCCCCATATTTTGCTTAACTTCTTTGATAGTCTCCCTGGCGATGGCTTGCGCCCGCTGAGCGCCATCACCGAGTACCTCTGTTATATACTCAGGCTTAGTCGCCAGAGTCGCTCGTCTTTCCCGGAAGGGGGCTAGAGCAGCATTGATTTCCTGAGCCAGTATCACTTTGTGGTCAACACAGCCAATATCAGCTCGGCGGCACCGCTCAGCACACTCCTGCTGCTGGGGCGGGTCGAAAAATCCATGGAGCGAATGAATGTTGCATACCTCAGGATGCCCCGGGTCACGGCGATATCGGCGAGCCGGATCAGTAAATGCTGTCTTTACCCGCTCTATTGTCTCCTCGGGTGAAAGAGCCAGTTCAATATCATTACCCACCTGCTTGCTCATCTTCCCTTTACCATCCAAGCCCAGCACCAGCGGGAAGGAGGTAAGCTTGGCCTCAGGCTCAGGGAAGGTATTCCCAAATAGATTATTAAAGCGCCGGGTAATCTCCCTGGCTAACTCGAGATGGGGTAGCTGGTCTTCACCAACCGGCACAACCTCCGCTTTATAAAGGACAATATCGGCAGTCATTAGAACCGGATAACCCACCAGTCCATAGTTTATATTATCAGGTTGGAGCTTAGCCTTCTCTTTAAAGGTAGGCACACGTAACAGCCAGCTTAACGGGGTAACCATACTAAGCAGAGTATGTAATTCTGTCACTTCAGGAACATGAGACTGTACAAAAATAATGCTTCTCTGCGGGTCCAGACCAGCCGCCAGCCAATCCAGCGCCATCTCATAGATATTTTTTTGCAGCCTGCCGGTGTCCTCCAGTGAAGTCAGAGCGTGAATATCAACTATACAGTAGATACAATCATACTCATCCTGAAGACTTACATAATTTTGTATCGCTCCCAGGTAATTCCCCAGGTGCTGTCTGCCGGTGGGACGAGCCCCAGAAAAAACACGACGCTTCATTCGACCTTCCTTATCCCGAAATGCTGTTTCAATAAATAATGGAAATGACTATAGCTACTGAACGGCTTCACATTTTCTCCGGTGCTGTCATACCCATAAGATGAAGTGACTTAGCCAAAACAATCTTGGCTGCCTCTACCAGTTTAAGACGAGCTTTAGTCAATACCTCATCCTGAGAAACGACACGGCACTGCTTATAAAAGCTGTGGAAGACAGTAGCTAAATCCTGAGCGTAATAAGTAAGATGGTGAGGTTCAAGGGTGTGAACTACAATCTCAACTATTTCCGGTAAGCGTAGCATTTGGCGTATTAAAGTCAGTTCCGGCTCGGCGGTCAGCAGAGAAACATCCCCTTCTCCATAATCAATCCCCTTTTCCTGAGCCAGACGGAGTATGCTGGAAATACGAGCATGGGCATACTGAACATAGTAGACAGGATTATCCGCTGATTGTTTTTTGGCCAGTTCCAAATCAAAGTCCATCTGACTATCAGCCGAACGCGACAGGAAGAAGAAACGACAAGCATCAGTTCCCACCTCGTCCATAACCTCACGCAGGGTAATGATGTCACCACTGCGTTTAGATATACGAACCATCTCATCACCACGGCGCAAGGTGACCATCTGAGAGATTATCACCCCCAGCCGCTCAGGGGCAATGCCCAGAGCGCCGACAACTGCTTTCATCCGGGATACATGGCCCTGATGGTCAGCACCCCAGATATCAATCACCCTGTCAAATTTGCGCTCCAGAAATTTGTTATAGTGGTAAGCAATATCAGAGGCAAAATAGGTGGGCGAACCGTCACCACGCACCACTACATTATCTTTATCCTCACCCAGAGCAGTAGACACAAACCAGGTAGCGCCCTCCTTCTCAGTTATGTAACCCCCCTGACGCAGCAGGGATAATGCCCTCTGGTATTGCCCGTTATCATGAAGGCTCCGCTCACTAAACCAGACATCAAAGCTCACTCCTAACCGCTCAAGGTCACCCTTAATCTGCTGTATTATCCTCTCCAAACCGAGCTGCCCTAATTGCGACACTGCCTCTCCCTCCGGCAGGTTGAGAAATCTATCTCCCTCCTCGGCGATAATCTCCTTAGCCAGGTCAATCATATAGCTGCCCAAATAACCATCGGAGGGCATTTCAGCCTCAATGCTCAAACACTGTTGATAGCGAGCATAGAGTGAGCGATAAAAGGCATCTATCTGGCTACCGGCATCATTGATATAATATTCTTTCTCCACATTACAGCCGGCAGCCGCCAGCACATTGGCTAAAGTGCTGCCCATAATAGCACCACGGCCATGCCCCACATGAAGCGGCCCGGTGGGATTAACACTGACAAATTCCAGCTGGACCCGGCTGCCTTTGCCTGAGTCAGTGTTGCCGTAAGAATCTTCAGCCAGCAGAATTGAATCTACCTGTTCGGTCAACCAATCATTTTTGAGGGTGAAATTAATAAACCCCGGTGGTGCCACAGCAACGTGAGCAATCTCAGAGCCAGGAACCATAAGGCCTACTATGTCACTGGCAATAGCCAGTGGGTTTACTCCGGTTGCTCTAGCCAGCTTCAAGGGAAGGCTTGAGGCATAATCCCCATGCTCCGGGTTCTGAGGACGCTCTATTACCACTTCAGGTAAGACGACCGAAGGGAGCTTGCCCGATTGCTGAGCATCAGATACAGCCTGCGCCAGCAGCTCCGCCAGCCTCTGTTTCACCGTCGTCACCTCACTCATCTCAGTATTATCATCCCAACCAAAGCGGCAGCCTTTTAGCTTTATCCCAAGCCGCTTTCATGCTCAGATTATAACACAATGCTTGCAAAAAAGGGTAACTTAAACGCCTTTTCCCTCTCTGGATAGGAAAAGCCGGAGGTTTCAAGTGACCGAACCCTCCGGCTTTCTTAATTGCTCAATCCACCCGGGCCTTTATGTCAACTATCCCCCTGGCATCCTAAAGGTTACCAGGTTTAGCCATAAATGTTTAATCTGCCGTTTCCGGCTGCATTTTTACCATCTTAGCCACCATATCCTCGCTATTATAAACAGCATGGACAGATTGCCCCGGTTCCAGAGCAATAACCCCCTTGAGGATAAAGGTGGTATTTTCGTCGTAGCTCAGGGTAACCGAACTGCCATCCGTCCCCACTATGGTGATTGAACTGTCAGTAACAGTGTCAATAGTGCCGCTGATACGCCGGTTAGTCGGTGCCTTCATGATGAGCACCAGCTTGGCCGTTAAAGTATCTTCGCCGGGTGCAAACCGCACCGCTACCCTATCGCCGATAGCTATATCTTCAAAGCCGGCCTCCTCACCCAAGCGGCTCAGCCTGTTCAGCCTAGCCGGCCCGGCCTTGGGCATCCCTTTTCCCCTACCGCGCTTAAGCACGTTTGCCGTTAATTCCTGACCTTCTTCCTGCATTGGTTCCTCGTTCTCTATCTCTGGCTCCTCAAGCCACTTCTTTGCCTGCCCCGGTGGAGCCTGGTTAGCCTTCGCCCCTTTCAAAAATGGCAGTCTACCCATAAATCGAGCCCTCAGGGAACCTGGCCCTTCATCATCAAGCTCTCCCCCCTGAGCTTCAATCTGCCCCGACGCCCCCCGACGCTTGGCTAAGGCGGCAATATGCTGAGCACGCACTTTGAAGTATTTGGTATTATCATCAACGGCTATAGTAACTTCATCTCCTTCTCTCGACTCAATAACAAAGGATGATTTACCCTCATCAATACTGACTACCTTGCCTCTCAGCATATTAGGCGGCATCCTGTCCGCCTGGGGCGCGGTCTCATCTGGCGCAGCGACCCCGGGAAACGCTACACCTAGTACTAAACTAACAACTATTGTCAAAATTACCGTTATTTTCAAGATACTCGCTGATAACTTCCTTTTCACTATTTGCCTCCTTTTAATAGTGTCAAAATCGGTCTTTCTTACTATCGGATAGTATAGGCTACCTGGACGGTAAGGCTAATTTCCGTTTCACCAGGGCTGATTGGTGATGGTGCTGGCACTGGCGCCTCCATTGCCATTCTCACCGGGTAGATAGGAGACGGCACATAGATACTCTCTGAGATATAAAGCGGCTTACCCAGGGTGACACCAGCCAGTCCGGCCAATTGCTCGGCTTTAGCTTTAGCATCAGCCATTGCCTTTTCCCGGGCTTCTTCATGATAAGCTGAAGGGTCATCTACGGAAAAACTGATGTTATCTATGCGGGTGAGGTCTCCCCCGGCCGTGGCTACAGCATCAATGATAGCGCCAGTCTTATCTATGTCCCTTATCTTGGCAGCTACCATATTAGTCACCCGGTAGCCAACCACAACTTCTTCCTGCCTTACCTGGTCCCACCTTCTTACCTGCTGAATGCTGAAATACTGGGTTTGAATATCTTTCTTGGCCACGCCACTACCGGTCAGGACGGTCATCACATTATTCATCGCCTCAGCTGCCTGAGATTGAGCCTCAGCCACACTTGCAGATTGAGCAGCAATGCCCAGCCTCAGGGTGGCGATGTCCGGAACGACTGTTACCTTACCCTGTCCGGTAACCCAAATCCCCTGCTGCTGACCACCCAGGCTGACCTGTATATTTGAGGGTAACTCCCCACGGACTGCAGGACCAGCACTGCACCCGGTCAAAGCAGCAATAAGCAACAGCATCCCTATACCTACCCCAAATAACCATTTCTCTTTCATCTGTGCCTCCTTTTAAAAAATTTCGTTCACTAATTAATAACGAAAAAGTCGCTACTTGGTTAGTAACGACTTGAGATATTTTTGAAAATTGGCTTAGAATGAGACTGGCTATCCGCCCCTGAAGTATACACGAATTATTATTCTCTGTCCCTAAGGCTCCTGTTATCCTCTCTGTCCCCAGGAATCCTACTACTCTCCCTCTCCCTAATACTCCTATTATTCTGCATCTCCCTAAGACCTCTGTTATCATCCCTGTCATCAATACTCTCAAGCGCTCTCTCATAACCCTGCACCGCGGCACGTATAGCTCGGCGCAAAGCCGGCTTGGCCGAATCTGGAGCTGTCTTCAGAATAGCCCGGAGGCGGTCGGGATGATTTACCGCATAACGCATTATGACCATCCTGAGCTTAGCTCGTCTATCTGCCTGGGTGGAGGCAACCCCAGGTGCTTCTCTTGCTCTCTCAGGTGCTGGTGGCCTGACACCTCCATCGGCTGGTTCAAGTGCCGGTACTGGTGCTGCTGGCACTGGCGCTAATGCCCTGGTATCTTTATCAGCTCTCTCAAGTGCTGGCACTGGCGCTAACATGGCTTGTCTTTTCTCCCCCTGGGCTGCCGCCAGGGTCGCTATCTTCACCAGGTGAGCATCCAAACGCCGGGCAACCAACTCCACTCGCTGAGGGTCACCTTTACTTGCCATGTAAACTATCTCTGCCACCCTCTTATCTGCCAGCCTGGCGTATAACTGTGCCTTGGCTAAAGCCGATGGGGTCAACGTTAACCGTACCTGTTCAGTGGCCAACTTCACCGGATAAAGAGTCCCGTCAGGCATACTGTTGCCAGCAGCGGCTACCGTGCCACCACCAACCAACAGAAAGATAAGAATCACCGCCACCGCGGTTGCCCACTGTGATTGCCACACAAAGAACCAGCGACCTCTCCTGGACTCCATCTCCCGGAGAGCCGACTGGAGCTGGTACCTGGCCCTGGCTTTGAATTCAGCACGGGGCTGAATAGCTGATGCCCGCCTAGCCGCTAGAGCCGTTCGGAGCAGTGGCTCAAGTTCGGCTGCCTGTTCAGGATAGTCCTGAAGGCACTGCTCTATGGTCTCTCCCCTGAGCAGTCGCTCCAGACATTCATTCAGTATGTTATCGAACCTTTTTCTTCTCTTCATGGCTCTGTCACCGGTAGCACTTTGCGCAGGGCTATTATACCGCTGTGCTGTAGCGCCTTTACCGCTCCCGGACTTCTACCCACAACCTTTGACACCTCAGCCACGGATAGCCCACCGGCAAAACGGAGAGAAATCACTTCCCGCTGGGCTGCCGTCAACTGTTTGATAGCCGATGCCAGCTGCTCAATATCCTGCCTCTGCTCGGCCATGAGCTGGGGGTTATCATCACTGGGAGTATCCGGCAATTTATCAATGGGAACGGTAACCCGTTTTGATTTCTTTCTCAGATAGTCGACCACCAGATTATGAGCAATACGGAATAGCCAGGCGGAGAAGGGTATGCCCCTCCATCTGAAGGATGAAATGGACTGGAGCGCTTTGAGGAAGACCTGTTGAGTCATATCTTCTGCCTCCATCTCATTCCCTATCCTGATGACTATATAGCGATAAATTTTATCGAAGTACGCCTCATATAGTTGGGTGAAAGCTTCCGGGTCCCGGCGTTGTGCCCGTCGTATGAGGCTCTCTTCATCTTGCACCTGATAACTCCCTTGCGGCATTATCCTGTGCATATAATATAACGAAAAAGGGCGCAAAAAGATAGTTGTTACTTCTTTTTCCAAATGAGCTATAAATAGAGAGGAACAGACACCACAGACAGATGGGGAGGGCTAATTGGCCGGGCCGGGCTGGTCGGGGTGAGAGGACTTGAACCTCCGACCTCAGCGTCCCAAACGCTGCGCGCTAGCCGACTGCGCCACACCCCGCCGCCAGCAGTATAACAAAGCGACTATACAGGGTCAAGCTGATAAAATTCCCGTCGGCTCAGTCCCGTCAGTCAGGATAATTATAAAAATAGCGTCAGTCCGAGCTGTTTTACCGACACTACAGGTTAGCTATCTTTTTGAGACCCAGCAGGTACCGGGCTTGATGCCGCCTTCTCTTTAAGTTTGGCATAATCAGCAGTTACCCTCTGCTGAATCTCTTTTTTTACCTCATCGGATAGATGCCTGAATCTACCCTGTAAATCCAGATATTCGGTGACCGGTCTGAGCTTGGGAAAATCAAGGCTCAGCTTATATTGACCGTTCTCTACTTCATATAGCGGGAACGTTCCCGTCTCTACCGCCAGGCGACCTATCTTGACGCCTGAATCGGTAGGGCACCTCCAGCCAACGGGACAAACCGACAGGATATGGATATACGCCGGACCTTTAATGGCTTTTGCTTTGGCCACCTTATCCATCAAATCCAAGGGATAGCTGGGACAGGCGGTAGCCACATAAGGTATATCATGAGCCACCGCAATAGCGGGCATATTCTTTTTCCAGGTAACCTGCCCGATGCTCACCTTACCTGCCGGAGAAGTTGTCGTGGAGGCACCATAAGGAGTAGACGATGACCTTTGAATTCCAGTATTCATATAGGCTTCGTTGTCATAGCAGATATAAAGGAAATTATGCCTTCTCTCTAACGCCCCCGATAATGCCTGAAGCCCGATATCCGCAGTACCACCGTCACCCGCCATGGCTACTGCCTTCACATTCTGCAGCCGCGACCTTCCCTTCCTGCTCATAGCTTTCAGACCAGACTCGAAGCCGGAAGCCACAGCGGCGGCATTCTCAAACAGGGTATGCATCCAGGGAACACGCCAGGAGGTATATGGCAACTGTGACGAAACTATCTCCATACACCCGGTAGCCATGGCAATAATTACATTATCCCCCAGTGCTTTACAGACAAGTCTCACGGCTAGTGCCTCAGCACAACCGACGCATGCCCGGTTTCCCTCGGCAAAGTTCTCTTTAGTAGTTACTGGCCGAGATGCATCCACGGCGTACCTTTGTCTTATTTGGGGGGGCAGGTCGCGACCAACATCAATTGTCTTCTTCACCATTATTCTCTAACTCCAAATATTTCAAACTCCTGAGTGCTTCCCGTTCGTGAGATTTCTATGCCCCGTTTAACTATCTCCTCAAATCCAGCAACGGAAATATCTCTCCCGCCAAGACCGCCAACAAAACTGACTATCTTGGGCCTCCTGTCCGATTGATACAAGGCCGACTTAACCTCAGAGCAAACTGGTCCCCCGGGTCCGCCAAAGGAAAGGGCTCTATCTAGTACAATTAGAACCTCGGCCTCCCCGACCGCCTGGCGAAGCTCATCAAAGGGGAAAGGACGCCATAGCCGAAGCCTTATCAATCCCACCTCATTACCCTCGTTTCTCATCTTATCTATAGCACTCATCGCCGTCTCGCTAAAGCTGCCCATAGTTAGTAGAAGCACCCGGCAACCCTCACAGCGATAGCTTTCTACAGGCAAATAATGCCGTCCGAAGACATCCCCAAATTCATTCCAGACCTGGAGAACCACATCTTTAGCCTGTCTCAGGTTTACTTCCTGCGCCCATTTCGCCTCGGTGTAGATAGCCGGAGGGCCGAAATCTCCCATAGTCACCGGTTTTTCGGGGTCAAGGGGCAGCGGGTATTGATTAGTAGGCAAGAACTGGTCAACCTCGCTCTGCTCAGGAAGAAGAATAGGTTCAATCATGTGTGACAGATGGAAGCCATCCAGGTGAACCATCACTGGAAGCAGAACTCCGCGGTCTTCAGCCAGACGGAAGGCACACAATACATTGTCAACAACCTCCTGCCCATTTTCCGTAAATATCTGAATCCAGCCAGTATCCCGGACCGCCATAGCGTCAGAGTGGTCACCCCAGACACTTAGTGGCGCCGACAGCGCCCGGTTAGCCACTGTCATAACCACCGGCAACCGCATAGATGACGCAACATATAACACTTCATGCATCAGTTCCAGGCCCTGACCGGCGGTAGCCGTAAATGTCCTCGCCCCCACCGCCGCCGAGCCAAGACAAGCGCTCATGGCCGAATGCTCAGATTCAACCGGGATAAACTCGGCATCCAACTTGCCATCAGCAACCAGCCCCGCCAGATGCTCAACTATATGGGTTTGCGGAGTAATAGGATAGGCAGAAATAACATCAGCATTAGCCAGCCTGACCACCTCACCAATAGCTACCGATACCTCTATTCCCGTTTTCGCCGGCATTATTCCTCCTCCCCGACCATTTTAATGACCCCTGTCGGGCACTCTTTGGCACAAATCCCGCACCCGTAACAATGGTACAGGTCAGCCACAAAATATCCCTCATCATCCTGGTGAACGCACGCCTCGGGGCAAAAAATCCAGCAGAGGCCGCATTTGATGCACTTCTCAAACTTATAGGTCGGCCTTTGCGACCGCCAGTCACCAGTTTTATATTTACTGGCACTCCCCGGCTCAGTCACTATTGCCGCAATTTCCAGGTCTTTCCAGGTCAGCTCATCTTCTGATTTAGTCAATCGACATCTCCTCTACCACAGTTTCCTCATAGGCCTTTTTCATAGCCTCAATGTTCTTTTCTGCCAGACGAACAAAGCGGTGTCTTATCGGCTCAAACAATGACTCTACTTCAACCAGCCCGGCGGCTCTGAGAACGGCCCCAATCATAGTAGTGTTGGTAATCGGAACCCCCAATATCTCCCGGGCAATCCTGGTAGCATCAACCGTGGCTAATACCGAACTAATGCCGAATTTCTGTCTAATCTGCTCAATCTTCTTGGTGGTATTGAGTACTATTATCCCGTCCTTTTTAAGTCCTGAAGCTACATCAACGATACCGAGCAGTCCCGGGTCAAGCACCACCACTACATCGGGTTCAGTTATGCCCGCCCTGAGCCTGATAGGTTGGTTTTTACTTATTCTGACGAAGGATTGGACCGGAGCGCCTCTCCTTTCGGGGCCAAAGCTGGGAAAGGCTTGAGCATATTTATCCTCATATATCGCCGCCTGTGCCAGCAGCTCAGCAGAGGTAACCGCACCCTGACCTCCACGGCCGTGCCACCTGATCTCAACAAGCTGCGCAGTATCTATCACAAAACCTCCTTATCGCCATAAAAATACCCCTGGAGCGACTCGAACGCTCGCATCCAGCTCCGGAGGCTGGCGCTCTATCCAACTGAGCTACAGGGGCCCACTATACATGATACGTCAAAGCTACAAACAAGGCAACCAAATGCTACCCGTGTATTTTCGGTGACGGCACCAGCAGAACAGACTTATCGTTGGCCTGCAAAATCTTATAGGTAACACTACCGTGAAGCCAGGTCTCAATGCCAGAATGCCCGTGGCTTGTCATGGCGGTTAAACTGCACTCCGCTTCACCGGCAAACTTAAGTATCTCCTTTGCGGCCTTGCCAGTCCTAACCTCACATCTGACAATAGCTTTTGCACCTCTTAATTTAGCGCTTTCCTCCTCCAAATACTCCATGGCCCTTACCTTCACCGAGTCTATATGCTGGTCCTTAAAAGGGACATAGTCCAACCCGCCAATGGTATGAACATGCTTGCCGGCCTCCACCACCTGGAAAAGAATAATTTCGGACTTCAGTTTCTTCGTTATTTCTGCCACGTAGGGCAATACTGCCGCGCTTCTCTCCGAACCATCCAGTGGAACAAGTATTCGGCCGAACAGCCCGGCTTTACCAGCCTCTATTGAAACCTCTTTCGCTCTAACAATAAGTAACGGAACACCCACTTTATGGAGCACCCTGTTAACCGTGCTGCCCAGCGACCAGGGCATTATGCCAGAACGACCGTGCGACGTCATAGCAATAAGGTTGACATTATTTTCCTCAGCGTAGCCGAGAATATGCTTAGCCGGTTTACCAATCACGAACGTCGTCGTGACCTTAACTGCTGAACCACCCATGACGCTTCGCAAATTATCAGCCTCACTATCCATGTACAATTGACACGCCTGACCATACTCTCTTTCTTCCGGCTCACATACTCCGATTAAAATCACCTCGGAATCAAAGGCCCGGGCCAGCTCAGCTACATATGGGAAAGCCTGCTCAGCTAACTTTGAGCCGTCCAACGGAACCAGAATTTTTTCATACATTTTTCTACTCCCACCCAGGATAATAGCTTATTTAATATCGATGCCAGCAGAATGGTAACTCACCATCACCCCTATATAACACTCCCTTATTAAGTATACCTTACCACCAGCAGCAGCCAGGACATAGCCACCACCATAATCGTAGCCGGCAGAGCATATTTGAGAAACCTCCCCCAGCTAATAGGATAACCTTCCCGTTCGGCAATAGCTGTGCCGACCACATTAGCTGAGGCGCCGATAGGGGTGGCATTACCTCCAATATCCGTGCCTAAAGCTAAAGTCCAGGCCAGCGTCGGCAGGGGTATCCCCGTTGTCAGGGATAAATTTCTGATTACCGGAACCATTGTGGCCGCGAAAGGGATATTATCAACTATGGCTGAAGCAAAGGCGGAGACCCAGATGATGATAGGTATCACCAGTAAGAGGTTCCCCCCCGATATCACCACGATATACTCGGCCAGCATTCTCAGTACCCCGGTTTCCTCCAACCCTCCTACAGCGACAAATAAACCGATAAAGAAAAGCAGGGTGCGCCAATCCACCCCTTTTATGACATGCAACATCCCCCTGCCTGCAACCAGCAGGGTGAGTACGGCAGCGATACTGGCTATCAGGGCTAGTGATATTCCAGTTTCAGCATGGGTAACTATCAAAATCACTGTCAGGGTAAAAATGGCAGTGCTCACCAAAAACAAACGGAGGTTGGCGATGGCTTCTCTGGGTTCAGGATAATGAGTAGGCGACTCGCCGGAATTACTTTGCTGAGAGGATGTCAGGGTTTTACGAAAAACTAGATAGAAGTAACCCAGAGTTAAAAACATCCCCGCCCAGGCAATGGGTCCGGTATTAACGGCAAAGTCAAAAAAGGTGTAACCAAAGGCAGTACCTATGATGATGTTGGGAGGATCGCCGGACATTGTGGCAGCACCTCCGGTATTGGCAGCGAAAATCACAGCAATTATTATTGGCACCGGGTCAAATTTAAGCAAACGAGCCAGCTCAATAATTACTGAAGTCAGAAACAATAATACGGTGATACTATCAATAAACATGGCCAGAAAACCGGAGAGTATCATAAAAGCAATCAAGATAGGGACGACCTGGTAATTGACCAGCCTGGCCACATACAGACACATCCAGCGGAAGAAGCCGGCTTCCGCCAACCCTTCCACCATAACCATCATGCCGCCAATAAAGATGATGGTCTGCCAGTTTACCCCCTAAGACGCTATATGCTGTTCTCCGGGTATCCAGAACCCTAGTTGACCAATCTGCCCCAAGCTAAAAACGTCAAGGACTGATTGCGGGTTTTTCATGGTAACCAGAAAGACAATTACAACGACAGCGGCAGCACCGATGAGAGCGGGAATATAACGATGCACCTTGCCGGATATAATAGCAACAAACATCACCAGGAAGATAACAATAGCAAGAATTTGGCTTAATGTCAGCATTTATCCAGCAATCTCTTTTGCGTTCGGCGATAAATAGCTCATGTGAAAAATCATGTTATTTTAGCATAAGTCAGCTATGAAATAAAGGGACAAAGGCACGTGGCAGAGAACCGATTTCTCGAGCGGGTATTGACATTTCATGCCAGTGCCGCTAAATTGGCTATGATAAAGAGGTGCGCCTTTGGTCTGGATAAAGCTTATTTTATGCATTTTAATCATCTTCTTTCTGGGGAAGAGAATAGCCGGGTATGGAGACATCATCGCCCGCAAGACCGGGCTGGGAGGGGTATGGACCGGGCTGATTCTCCTTGCCCTGATTACCTCCCTGCCTGAGCTTTTTACCGGGATAAGCGCCATTACCTTAGTCGATGCTCCTGACCTGACCGTCGGCAATATTTTTGGCGCTAACACCTTTAATCTGCTAAACCTGGCCCTGCTTGATATTGCCCACAAGAATGGTTCTCTCCTGAAAGCTATCAGTCCGGGTCACCGACTAACAGGCTGGTCCAGCCTGATTCTGGTTCTGGTGGCGGCTCTGGCTATCTTTATCAGCCAGCGGTTTTCAGCCTTAGATATTGGCTGGATAGGGTGGTCTACCCCTCTCATTATCCTTTTGTACTTTGTCTTTATCAGGAAAATCTTCCTTTTTGAGCAGCGCCAGCCCTCTTATCAAGAGACCAAACTAGATTATGGAGAAATATCACTGGGCAGAGTTTACCTGTATTTTGCCATATCGGCTGCCTTTATCATAGGCGCTGGAATATGGCTGGCGATAATTGGAGATGAGATAGCCAGGGAGTACAGTTGGGCACAGAGCTTCGTGGGTACTCTTTTTATCGGTTTCACTACCACCCTGCCTGAAATCACCGTCTCCTTTGCTGCCATGAGGCTGGGAGCAGTAGACCTGGCTGTGGCCACTATGATAGGCAGCAACCTGTTTAATATAATTATCATTCCCATAGATGACCTGATTTACCTGCCCGGCCCTGTGCTGGCTGCGGTCTCAGACAGCCACCTGTTCACCGCCCTTATAGTCACGGTAATGACAGGAGTATTTATTGCCGGGCTCTACCGCAGACCCCGCAGATTTCTCAGGTTAAGCTGGATGAACTGCGCGCTGATAGTTTTATTCCTTCTGGGGGCGTACCTTAGCTTTGCCACCGCCTGAGCCTTCTCCGAAGTTCCCGGCTTCACTTCTTCTTCAGGAAACAAGCTGTATACAGGTTCGAGGATTTCACAGCTCCCTCCCTTCTATTTTTAATATTTTTGCCAGGTTAAGACCCGCCCACTTTCGCCTATCTTCATCAGTAAGCGGTCGGTATCCATATCGTTTTTGAACTTCCTCAGGTATCTGATAGTTCTTTACAACTTCGGCAGATGCCTTGTGAGAGACATAACTCCCTGACCAATCCGTCCCCCAAATGAGCCTGTCGGCACCGGCATAGGCTATTGCTTCACCTATTATTTCCCCAAACAATGTTGGTGAAAAGTCACCGCGGGTTAACTGCCATAAAAGGCTGGTACTAAGATATAGATTCTGGTTCAGCATAGCCAGCGTTATCAGTTCACGGCAGTAGGGGTATCCCATATGATACGCCACTACAGGGATGTCTGGAAAATCAGCACAAACCTGTTCCAGCAGCATAGGATGGCAATATGCACTACGGCCGGGTTGAAGATATGCCACTCCGGTATGCACAAAGAGCGCAATTCCGAGTTCCTGAATTGTTTCATAAAGTGGCCACATCTGCGGGTCATTTAGCGGACAGTCATCAGGCGCATACACCTTGCAAGCCTTAAATCCCCGTTCCTCTACTAAATATCTGAGTTCCCATAAAGCATCTTTTCCCCTCAGGGTAATGGGTCCTACGTTAGCTACACCGATAAGCCGGTCGGGATATTTTTCTATTTCCTTGGCCACCCAACCGTTGGTGGAACGCGCACGGTGCCCGTATGACAGACCTAACATTATTTCTGGAAGCACGCACGATTGAACCGTACCTCCCTCGTCCATAGACTCAATCAGTTTTTCGGCACTCGCCACACGTTTTTCAGGCAGCAGAGCATCCTTGTCTGTGAATAGCACACTTAATCCCCTGGCAGTGGCACGGTATTTTTTGAAATTGGGGAAATAGCTAATATCATCCATTGGCGGCCAGATATGGGTCTCACAATCTAAAAAATACATTCGTCCTCCTCATACGATTCCGGCCTGCTGAACTTATTGCCTGTAAAATTGCCAGACAAATATACTACAGGCCTGCATCAATGTCAATATTTTTACCGGTAATGGCTGCACACACGTCTTATCTTGCCTCGAGGGCAGGTTTCGAGGCAGAATTTTGAAGCTGGGAGATGTGTCCGAGTGGTTCATGGTGCCACTCTTGAAAAACGTGAGTAACTATAACATTAGGTATCTCCAGCTACGATTTAATACCATCCTGTTTTGCGTTAGCCCCTCTTTTGTGCCCAGTAGTATCCCATCGTGTTACGCTGTACCAAACAGTTTGTCGGCAAAATGTCGGCAAAATAAATAGGTCATTAAAGGAACTCTTTGTGAGTGACTTTAGTGACGGTATTTTCACTATTCTCCTTTCTTCTTCCTAAAAATAGAATGTTTGCGGTAAACATTGCCACTTGCGCCACCCTTTCAGGTGTTGGAAGTATTACCCCTCTGTATACCATGTTAAATTGCACATTTTTTTACATTCTGTTATCCAGTGTGCGTGGCATTATAAAAAGGTTCCTTTTTTACCCCTAGCATACTTATAACTTTATATAGTTACTTTTATTTTCTTATTGGTTCATTATATTGTTTAAGATACGGCTGACTACTTTATCATCCCAGATAGGTTCTACTCTCTACCTGATTCTATCTGCGACTCGTTTGACTTCCTCAGAAACCATATTAGATAATGGAAATAAGGGTATATGATGAGAGGTTGAGTATGGCACATCTGGAAAGAAGGTCGCATCTCAAGCGCAGTTCACCCGTAAATAAACCGGATAAATTACCTGAGGATAAAATCACTCCTGAGCATCTTTATATTTCACGGCGGAAGTTTATTGTGGAGATGGGAGTGGTGGCGGCCACTGCCTTCCTTGCCGCCTGCACACGACAGACTCCCGGCATACCAAACACCCCCCCGGCGTTCTGTGATGATGCTAGAGCTGCCAACACCGCTGATGAGCTGGGCGATGAGTTGACTCCATGCAATGA
>SDBV01004808.1_pt1 | contig 19225 bp, 16 predicted proteins | sample 2277081 | NCBI WGS metagenome assembly SDBV01 (sample SAMN10402039, study PRJNA504765) | marine sediment metagenome | isolation source: marine sediment core GS10_PC15, 223 cmbsf | place: Arctic Ocean: Southern Knipovich Ridge | collected 2010
TATATTCAGGACTCCATGTACCTCCCCAGCCTTTCATCATTGCCGAGCCCGTCATGCATTGAGCAGATATGATAATAACTAAAACAGCTGTGAACATAATTACTATTTTCCTTTTCATTTAATTATTCTCCTGCAATTCACGCTATGCTTTTCGATTTGGAATATTCAAGCTTATTCCCTTCCAATTTCCACTCCACTACACTTTGCGGTAGCCGGTAAGCAGTAATACCGTTTTTATGTAAAATATTCAAAGCACTTTGAGAAAGTACACAATAGGGTCCGCGGCAGTAGGCTACAATATGTTTATCCTGAGGAAGAGAGTTTATCTTCTTTTCCAATTCTTTAATTGGCAGGGATGTTGCTCCTGGAAAATGCCCGGCAAGATATTCCTCCTCAGGCCTTACATCCAAAAGTAATATCTCTTCTCTTTTTACTTTTCCATAGAGCTCTTTAAAACTTAATGTATTGTATTTTTCTGAGGTGAAAAATGATAATACAGCAAGTTTAATCTCTGAAATGTTCTTTTCCCCCAATTCAGAAAGGCTTTTCCACAACGCCATTCCCATAGAGCTGGTTTTATAGAAGACGAATCGCCCTTCTTTACGGTGTGTAACCAACTTTGCCTTCTTTAATATTTGAAGATGATGAGATGTAGAAGCAATGCTCATATTCAGAATTTTTGCAAGAAACTCTACATTTTTCTCCGATTGGCAGAGTAGGTCTATAAGCTCAAGGCGCTTAGGGTCAGAGGTAGCCCTGGCAACATCGGCAAGGCCATTGTAGATTATATCTTTGAATTTTCGTTCAATCATATATTCAAAATAATATAAGAATGTTATAATGTCAATAGTTTTTTAGTATTTTTAGTATCTTATTGTCTCTTTTCTACATCTGTTAGCTGCAGAAACAGTTTAAACAGAATTATTTTCTTTTTCTTTTTTCCTTTTAAATGTTTTAGTTTCATTTTTGATTCTTTTATATAATAATCCCATTCATAAAGCAGTCTCTTAAAAAATCAGAATATATCGACTTTTAAAACCCAAAATCAAACCCAGTTAAACCTAATTCATCACGCATCTGTATTATATCCTTTTTAAGATTTTCATTTACAGGGACACCTTTATCTTTTCTATCCATCCATGCAAGATGCTCTTTTTCACCTGCTGTGTATATTTTATCCTGTCCGGGCATTTTTTTGCTTGCCCTTAAATCCCGTAGAATATTTCCGGCAATCTTTTTAAAAAATTCGATGTTAATAAAAGAGGATATATTAATTGCTATAAAAAAATGTCCTAATTTGTAGGGAATCCGTTTTCCTTTTTCATCAAATCCGGATAACATTTTAAGATAATTTCCGTCCTGCAATGCAGCTGATAAAATTTCTACCACAGTGGCATATCCGTATCCTTTATATCCTGCAAGTTTCTCCCCAATACCGCCAAGTGGAGTTAAAGCAGCTGTTCCCTTTACCAAATCTTCTAAAATTTCATGCGTATCGGTCCGAGTTTTACCAGTTTGATCTATAACCCAGCCTTCGGGTGTCTCCTTGCCGACTCTGTCATATAATTCAATTTTTCCTCTCTGAGTAAGCGATGTTGCACAATCAATTACAAATGGAAACTCTTCATCCGTCGGAATCCCTATTGTTAGCGGATTTGTTCCAAGCATTCCTTCCACACCAAAAGTGGGTGCAATCGAAGGCCTGGCATTTGTGCCTGTAATACCAATCATTCCATTATCAATAGCCATTAAAGAATAATACCCGGCTATTCCAAAATGTGTAGAATCTCTTACAACCGTCATACCCAAACCCAATTTTTTTGCTTTATCAATTGCAATCTGCATCGATTTTTTTGCAATAACATGCCCCATGCCGTCATGCCCAGCAATTACTGCTGTAGTTGGCCCATCTTTTACTATTTCAAATTTGGTTACAGGATTTTGAATCCCGAGTTTAATTCTGTCATAATAAATTGGTTTTAACCTGTTTGTACCATGAGAGTCTATACCTCGCTTATCAGAAGTAATAAGAACATCTGCACAAATTTTTGCATCTTCCGCAGGAACTCCAAGCCCTTTAAAAACTTCTGTCATAAATTGTTCCATTACATCGAATTTTATATGAATAAAATTATCTTTCATAATTTTCACCTCCATAACATTATAAAATAGTTACCTATACCGAAGCAATTATAAATTTACTGATATTTCAACGTCCTAAATATTTTTTTATTAAGAAAGCAAGAAAGCAGGAAAAAATTATTCTTAAATTACTCTTTTACCTTCAATTGAATTACTTATTATACTAAAGTTTAAGAGTGATCCATATTTTTCTGCTAAATTGTATGCTCTTACGCGCCGGTGGTGCTGACTTATCTTAAGAATGATTTATTTAACACAAAGAGTAGCTCTACTGATATTTTATAAATATATTTATGAAATTTTTTTTAATACTGCTAAAAAATTAATAAAAGTATTAAAAAAATATTTTTATTTTCAAAACCACTTGATCAAAAAATAAAAGTGCTATATATTGAGCAATTGTACCGCGTTAGTAACGCGCGACACTATCACATAACCTTTAAGGAGGGTAAAATGAAAAAATGTTATATTCTTTTTCTTATCTTTGCTTTAGCTCCTGGAATTGTTTTCGCAGGAGGCGGCACGGAAACTACCGAAGAAACGGGAGGAACAGTCAGTTTTTTAATGGTTGGCGGTGCTCCGGAACTTGAAGCTATTGCAATGATGCTTGCACCGTTTGAGGCAGATACCGGTATAGATGTTGAAGTAGAAAGCACCAGAGACATTGATGCAATTCTTACCACAAGAGTAGAAGCTGGCAATCCGCCGGATATTGTAGCTTTACCAGGACCCGGACATATGATTACATACGGACAGGAAGGAAAGCTTGTAGATCTTTCTGATATTCTTGATATGGGCCAGATTAAAACAGATTTTGCACAGGGTTGGCTCGATTTAGGTACGGTTGATGGAAACCTTGTAGGAATATTTTATAAATCTGCAATTAAAGGATTAATCTGGTATAATACCAGTGTAGTAGAATCAAATAATATTTCGCTTCCGGATACATGGGAAGAGCTTTTAGAAGTTTCTAATGTAATTAAAGAAAAAGGATTATCACCTTTTTCAATAGGAATTGAAAGCGGAGCTGCAAGCGGATGGATTGGTACTGACTGGATTGAAAATATTTTTCTAAGACTGCATGGACCGGATAAATATCAGGAATGGCAGGATGGTGAACTTGCGTGGACATCAGCTGAAGTAAAAGAAGCATGGGAAATGTTCGGACAGATTGTAGGCGATGACAGCATGATTTATGGTGGAAAGAATTATGTACTTTCTACAAATTTTGGCGATGGGCATGCTCCACTTTTTTCAGATCCGCCAAAAGCAGTCTTTCATCATCAGGCAAGTTTTATTCAAGGTTTTATTCAAGATGCATTTCCGAATTTAACCGCAGGAGAAGATTTTAGCTTTTTTGGATTTCCTTCAATTAATCCTAAATATTCAAACTCTATAGAAGCAGGCGGGGATGTACTTGTTGCTTTTAATAACACAGCACAGGTAGCAGCGCTATTAAATTACCTTGCATCTGCAGATGCTCAGAAATATTGGGCAGAAACCGGCGCAGGCCTTGCTCCAAACAGAAATGTTAGTATAAGTGCTTATCAGGATGAACTCAGCAAAGCTGCAGCTTCTATTCAGGCAAATGCAGAAATCGTTGTATTTGATGCAGGTGATATGATGCCAAGTGAAGTAAACAATGCATTCTTTGCAGCTGTTGTGGAATTTGTACAGAATCCGAATAATCTGGATAGCATACTCGAGAACCTTGACAGAATACGTGTTGAGGCATTCGGAAGATAATGATATTGTTTTATTCAAAAAACATAAAAATACCTTTTTTGTAAGAAATATTTATGGGGAACCGGTGTTCCCCATAATTCCCGGTAGAAATATTGCAGAGTTTAATATAGTCAGGAGGTAATAAATGAATATAGGATTGCTGTCGGGAATTATTCTGGCAATAATTATTGCGGTAATAATCGCGATTTATATTTTAATTTCAATTAAAAATAAAAAAAAGAGAGTAACAAAAAGTATACTAAAAAATAAATTGGTCGCATTTTGGATAGCTCCTGCTTTTTTATTATTAATTATATTCATAATTTATCCTGTAATTAATACTTTCTTATTAAGTTTTTTTAATGCAAATTCAACCGAATTTATAGGATTTGAAAACTATCAATATATTTTTACAGATTCAGGGATGTTAAACGCGCTTGGCAATAATTTATTATGGCTTGTATTTTTTACATTAATTACAGTAACAATAGGGCTGGTACTTGCAGTACTTACAGACCGTATAAAATATGAATCTGTAGCAAAGTCAATTATTTTTTTACCGGCTGCTATATCTTTTGTTGCTGCCGGTATTATTTGGAAATTTGTATATGCATATAATCCGAAAGGGGAAACCCAAATCGGATTATTAAATGCAGTACTAACCTTTGTTGGCAAAGTTACAAATCCGGAGAACGGTTTTGAGCCGCAGGCCTGGCTGTTTAATCCCGAATTTAATAACTGGGCATTAATAATAGTTGGCGTATGGATGTGGACAGGTTTTGTGTTGATTATTTTTTCCGCAAGCCTAAAGGGAATTCCAAAAGCATTATTAGATGCAGCCCGTATAGACGGTGCAAATGAAATTACTATATTTTTTAAAATAATTATACCGCATATGGCATCAACAATAACTGTAGTTGTTACATATCTTGTTATAAATGTACTTAAAATATTTGATATTATTTACATTATGACAAATGGTAATTTGGGAACAGAAGTTATCGCAAACAGAATGTATAAGGAAATGTTCAGTTTTAGAAATTTTGGGAGGGCGAGTGCCATTGCTGCATTCCTCTTAATAGTTGTAATACCAGTAGTTGCATTTAATATTAAAAGATTTTCACAAAAAGGAGGTAATTAAATGAAATCCGTAAATAATAGAAAAATAATTAAAAATTCTGTTAAATTGTTTAAAAAGCTGCCTGTTCATATAATAATAATTATTATCTGCTTTATATGGATGTTGCCTTCTATCGGCTTGTTTATAAGTTCTTTGAGGCCCAGACACTTAATTCATAGTTCCGGATGGTGGTCTGCTTTTATGTCCCCATTTGAATTTACAGTAGAAAATTATGTTCATACTTTAGAAGCAAATAATATGGGAAGAAGTTTTATAAATAGCTTAGTAATAGCTGTTCCATCAACTATTATTCCTATATTATTTGCAAGTTTTGCAGCTTATGCGTTTTCCTGGATGAAGTTTCCAGGAAAAAATATTCTTTTTCTCATTATTATTGGTATGCTTGTTGTCCCAATTCAAATGACATTAATTCCTGTTTTACGTATTTTTAATTATTTTAAAATTACAGGAACATTTTTTGCAATATGGCTAGCTCATACTGCTTATGGCCTTCCATTTGCAATCTATTTGTTAAGAAATTTTATGGACCAATTGCCGGAAGAAATGATTGAATCTGCAAGATTGGACGGGGCCTCCAACATTGTCATATTTTTTAAACTAATAATTCCAACATCTTTTCCTGCACTTGCTTCTATATTCATTTTTCAATTTATGTGGGTTTGGAATGATTTGCTTGTTGCACTTATATATCTTGGCGGTACACCTAATGTGGCACCCATGACCGTAACTATAAGCCATCTGGTAAATTCATATGGCGGCGGATGGGAATATTTAACTGCAGCAGCATTTATTTCTATGCTGCTCCCAATGATTATCTTTTTTTCTATGCAAAAATATTTTGTTAGTGGTGTGCTTACAGGTTCTGTAAAGGGGTAATTTTTAAAGGAGTAATATTTTGGTGGAAAAAAAGAAAATATCTTCAGAAGACGTTGCTAAAAAAGCAGGAGTATCCAGAACAACAGTTTCATTTGTGCTAAATAATACACCGGGGAAAAATATTTCAGAAGAAACACGTCAAAAGGTTTTAAAAGCCGCCCAGGAACTTGTATATATTCCAAATGAGGCGGCGCGAAACCTGGCCATGACAAGGCATTATACAATAGGGTTGTTTATCTGTCATTCGCAATCAATTTTTTCAGATTCATATATCATTAAATTAATAGATGGAATAGGGCCTGTTCTTAATAAAAATAGGATTCAGCTAGTTCTTCAGCCTTTTAAACTAAGCCAGGAAAATTATATCGAGATAGCTAAACGTGATAAGCTAGACGGAGTTATTCTATTAAATACTCATGAAAATGATAATGGAATGAAAGAATTAATTAAAAATAATTTTCCGCTTGTTGTAATCGGAACTATTGCTATGGAAGATATTTGTCAGGTAGATATTGACAACACAAAGGCTGCAATCGATGTCGTTGATTATCTAATTAAGCTTAAACATAAAAACATAGCAATGATTGTTCATGCATCACTTTCATATTATGCGGCAAAAGCAAGACTGGAAGGTTATAAAATTGCATTAAAAAAAGCCGGAATAGAATTTGATAAAAAGATGGTAGTAGAGGCAAATTTTACAGAAGAAAGTGGATATGCATCAATGAAAAAAATATTGTCATCCGATTTAAAACCTACTGCAGTTTTCGCCGGTAATGATGTGATTGCATACGGAGCGATTAAAGCAATTCAAGATGAAGGATTAAGGATACCGGATGATATTTCGATAGTAGGATTTGATGATGATTATCTGTCGCGTTATTTAAATCCGACCTTAACAACAGTAACATTACCGGCTGCCGGCCTCGGTTCGGAAGCTGTTAAAATACTTATAAATATAATAAAGAATAAAAATAATACAAATGAAAAGATATCACTGCCAACTAATTTTACAATACGCAAGTCATGTAAGGAGATTAACTAATAACCATGCATAAATTGCAATTTGACGCTGTGATATTTGATCTGGACGGAGTAATTACACAAACAGCTTCAGTGCATTGCAAGGCATGGAAACTGATGTTCGATGAATATTTAAAAAATCATTATAAAAAAAAAGATAACCCATATATCCCTTTTAACAAAGTGGATGATTATCTTAAATACATAGATGGCAAACCCAGGTATGATGGTGTCAGATCATTTTTATATTCACGAAATATTAAACTTCCGACAGGTTATACGACTGATAATTCGAATAAGGAAACTATCTGCGGATTGGGGAATAAAAAGAATAAAATATTTAATAATCTAATTAATAAAGATCCTGTTAAGGTTTTTCATTCGACAGTAAAGCTAATTAAAAAATTAAAACAAATTGGTATAAAAGTAGGAGTTTGTACATCCAGTAAGAATTGTGAGCATATTTTAAAGTCCGTAGATTTATATCATTTTTTTAATACCTTTGTAGATGCAATAGTTGCTGAACAGCTAAAATTAAACGGCAAACCGGAACCGGACATTTTTGAACATGCATGTAAAAATTTGGAAGTAAGCATAAACAGATCAGTTATTATAGAAGATGCTGTTTCCGGTGTTCAGGCCGGAAAATCCGGAAATTTTGGTCTGGTAATTGGTATTGCACGTGAGAATAATAAATTAGCTCTATTAAAAAACGGTGCTGATATAGTTGTTAAAGATCTATGTGAAATAAACATTAATACAATAGAGAACTGGTTTTCCGAAGGCCTTAAAAAACAAAATTGGTCATTAAGCTATTATGGCCTTCTGGAAAATAATGAATCTACGATAGAATCACATCTCGCTGTAGGAAACGGATATTTCTGTTCAAGAGGCTCTCTGGAAGAGTTAAGTGCTGGTAATATTAATTATCCGGGAACTTATATTTCCAGAGTATATAATAAACTGGAATCCAAAATAAATGGTAAAAAGGTAGTTAATGAGGATCTTGTAAATTGTCCGAATTGGCTGCCAATAATTTTTAAGCTAGGTAAAGATAATTGGCTGGATTATTCTAATGTGAAAATTATTTTTTCTAAAAGAACATTATTTTTTAATAACGGTGTTTTATATAAGAAGATAATTATAAGGGATAAAAAAGGCAGAGAAACATTAATTGAATCTAAAAGGATTGCCAGTATGGAAAATCCACATCTGGCAGCTTTAAGATACAATATTACTGCTTTGAATTATTCGGATACTATTACAGTAAAAACCGGACTCGATGGAAATATTATTAATAATGGCGTAAAGCGATATTCTTCATATAATTCAAAACATCTGGAAATAATTGATACTTTTTGCGAAAATAACATCAGCCAAATAAAAATGCGAACAAATAATTCCAACATTCGGATAGAAGAGAACTGCAAATTAATTGTGTATTCAAATTATAATAAAATATTCCCGGAAATGATTTCTTGCAAATCAAATAATTCTATATTTACAGTATTTAATAAAAAAATAACAGAAGGCAGTACAATTACAATAGATAAAATTGTATCAGTCTTTACCTCTAATCATAAAGATTATTCGGACACAAAAGATAAAAGTAAAATATTCCCGGAAAAAATTAAAAGTTTTGAAGATGTAATGGCTAAAAGTGAAAAAAAGTGGGACGATATATGGAAAAAGGTTGATATACAAATTCAGGGCGACAGATTAACTCAAAAATTACTAAGATTTAATTTATATCATTTGTTAATTTCAGTTTCACCTCATAATGTTAATATCGATTCCGGATATCCCGGAAGAGGCCTGCATGGCGAAGCATACAGGGGACATATTTTCTGGGATGAAATATTTATACTGCCAATTTATTTTTTACATTATCCGGAAGTTGCAAAATCAATATTGCTTTACAGGTATAAAAGATTGGATATGGCAAGAAAAAATGCAGCAGATAACGGATTTAAGGGAGCTATGTTTCCATGGCAAAGCGGAAGTACCGGTGCAGAGGAATCCCAGGAAGTGCATTTAAATCCCTTAACGGATAAGTGGGGGCCGGATTACAGTCGGTTACAAAGGCATGTATCATTAAGTATTGCATATAATATATGGTATTATTATTGGTTTACATGGGATAAATCATTTTTAATAGAAAATGGTGCAGAAATGTTTTTTGAAATCTGCAGGTTCTGGGCAGATATTTCGGAATATAATTCTAAAACCAATCGTTATGAAATAAGGAACTTAATGGGGCCGGATGAATTTCATGAAAAAAACACAGATAACAAAGAAGGCGGATTAAAGGACAACAGCTATACCAATATAATGGTTGTTTGGTTATTTAATAAAGCTTTTAAAATTATAGATTTATTAGGACAAAAAGAAGTTAAAGATGTTTTTAATAAAATAAAAATAAAAAAGGAAGAACTATCAAGGTGGGATGATATTCGGAAAAAAATAAATTTAATTTTATCTGATAAAGGAATACTATCGCAATTCGATGGATATTTTACTTTAAAAGAACTTGATTGGGATGAATATAAAAGAAAATATAAAAATATTTATAGAATGGACCGCATTCTTAGGTCTGAAGGGAAATCCGCAGATGACTATAAAGTATCCAAACAAGCAGATGCTTTAATGATTTTGTACAATCTAACAAATAAAGAAATAAATAATATATTTAATCAAATAAATTATAAAATGAGAAAAGATTTTGTACAATCTAATTTTAATTATTATTTTAATAGAACATCTCACGGCTCTACTTTAAGCAGAGTAGTTCATTCATATATTGCAAATTTAATTGAAGAGAAAGAGACAGGATGGAAATTATTTATAGAAGTATTAAAAAGTGATTATATGGATATTCAAGGTGGAACAACGGGTGAAGGAATACATCCTGGTGTAATGGCCGGCTCGGTTTTACTTATTTTATGTTCATATATCGGATTAGAATTAAGAAATGATGTAATTCAAATAAATCCTTCTTTACCGGGGAATTGGGAGAAAATAAAATTTAACTTTTTATTCAGAGGGGATAAGTATTCATTTGTAATAACTTGCAAATATATTAAAATTGCCATTTCCAGTAAAACACAGAAAATATTTTCAATAATTGTAAATAAGGTAAAGTATTTTATAAATGCAGGAGAACACAAGAATATTTCATATGAGAAAAAAAGGGAGAAAAAATAATGCATGGGGATGTACTATATATTCTAGATGAACAAAGAGAACTAACAAATCAAATAGTAGAAAAAATACTTAAACTAAAGAAAAATAAGCCTGTTATAGCTATTGGTGGTGAATCCGGTTCCGGAAAATCGGTTATAGCCCATTTAATAGCATCGGAATTAAAAAAGCAAAAAATATATACAAAGATATTACATACAGATAATTACTATAAAATTCCGCCGGAAAAAAGAGCAGAATGGAGAAAGCAAAACGGTATGGAAAGTATCAATTATACAGAATATGACTGGAATTTGATAAAAAAAAATATAAGCGATTTTAAAGAGAACAGGGAGTCAATGTTACCGTTTCTGGATTTACTTACGGATCAGAAGGATAAATTAATTACAAATTTTAATAAAATACAAATATTGATATTGGAAGGATTGTATTCTTTACATTCAGATGCGGATTTAAAGGTCTTTATTGATTTAACATATAATAATACAAAAACAGCTCAGATAATCAGATCTAAGGAAATATTAAATGATTTTAGGCTCAAAGTTCTTAAACGAGAACATGTGGTAGTTAGATCATTTAAACCACTAGCAGATGTCATAATAGATAAAAATTATAAAGCAATTGATAGTATAAGGAAATGATGAATCCCGGAGCAGAGCTCCGTAGTATCTTCGTTTTCATTAGATGTCTGTAAACCGAACTAGTTTATAGCCTCCATCCCCGTATTAGAACTGCGAGGTATTTCGACTGTCATAATAAAAGACAATTCCTTACACTTTTATTTCAAATATAAGGACGGATGACGAGAATATTCCCATAAATCAACTTGTATTATTTTTATCCAATCGTAATATCCATAAATAAACATTCAAATCTATACTGCCGTCTTTATTAAAAATTATTCCCTCATCTTCCAGCATTTTTTTCTGGAGTTCATAACCCTCACCTGGTTTCAGAGAAATAAAACCTTTGCTGTTTATTATACGGAACCAGGGCAGTTTCTCTTTTTCCGAGTATCTACGAAGTACCGTAGCCACCCATCGGGCGGCTCTTGGACTCCCGGCATATGCTGCTATTTGTCCGTATGTGGCAACCTTTCCATGAGTATTTGTTTAACTATTTTAATAATGTTTCTGTAAAAGATATTTAATAATAGAAAAACTCTTTACAGCAGTCAAGCACTTACCTAAAGCAGGAATTTATGATGCAGCATTTCTAATCAAAATTATTGTAATATTTAATGGATTTTTTTCAATCCTTTTTTTTAGTTCTCCTCAAAGAATTCCAGAAAAAATGAACCGGCCCTGCCCTCATATTGATACATCTCAATACCTGGTTTAGGAGCCTCCTGGATTCGCACAACTATTAAATCTGATTCCGGAAATATACCAAAATAATTATCATAACCTCCCATACCAGCAAAGCCGCTCGGATTCCTGATAATCCACCATAAAAAACCATACCAGCTATATATTCCTTGAGAAGCATGGGTGCTGCGATCCACCCATTCCTTACTTACAATCTGAATCTCACCCCACTTGCCTTTATTGATCATTAATAAGCCTATTTTAGCCAGATCCCGAACTGTAGTTTCCATACCGGAGTACGTCCAGACACTTCCTCTATCATCCGTTTTTAGCATAGTATCTGTCATCCCCAGAGGCCAAAAAAGACGCTCCTCTGCATATATCGCAAGTGACTGTCCAGCTATTTTACAAAGTATCTGCGATAAAAGCTGTGCTCCTTCGTTGCTGTATTCAAAAACAGTTCCGGGAGTGTACTCTAAAGGGCGTCCTGCTGCATAAGCATCCTTCTTATGTGTAGAGCCCAGGCCTTCGGACCTCATTCGCTTAAAACCTGCTGTCATAGATAACAAATTGTATATAGTCACATTCTGTTTATCTCCCTCATCCCAACCGGACACATACAAAGATACAGGTTCCTCAATAGATTGCAATTTCCCGTCATCTAAAAGCATGCCTGTTAACAATCCTGCAATTGATTTAGTTATAGATTGTACATTATGAGGTTCTTTGCGATCCTCGGAAGCATACCATTCCTGAACTATTTTGCCTTTATAAACCACAAGTACCGAATCTGCTCCGGTGTTTTTACAGAACTGGAGGTGCCTGTCCAGAGCAGCCTGGTTTAAACCAAGTTCTTCCGGATCTGCTGTCTGCCAGAAATCCATATTATATTCTGTTAAGTATCTTTCTTTTAAATTTGATAAATCAGTTAAAGCCAATAGCTTCCTATAGATAACAGATACTTGCTCAGATTTTTCAGCTTCATCAAATACTACATTATCTTCCATTCTTAAATTATTCCGGCAACCGGCAAACAAGCCAATAGAAAAAATAATAAAAATAATGCTTAATACTCTCTTTCTGTTTAGCATATATAAATCCTCATAAATATTTTTTATTTAAAATAAAAAATTGTGTTTAATTTTTTAATTGATAATAGAAATTTAAAAAAACTCTGTCAATTATTTTTCTTCCATTTTTTTGCAATGTATATATAATTGAGTAAATAAAATGATTACAGGATACTCAAATGATATTACAGCTGTCGAAATTAATCCTGCGGTTATTACAATTATGACCAGGGATTTTTATAATCAATCCGGAAGAGCTTATGACGGCCTTGAAGTTTTCCTAGGAAACGGTATCTCATACCTTAAAAGAACAGATTTAAAATTTGATATGATAACTTTAATGAATACACATTCGATGTCCACCATCGGTTATATTGGGCCGCCGGATTATCTTCATACAATAGAAACTTACGAACTTTATTTTAATCATCTAAGTGACAACGGTTATCTAATGATAGAAGAGCGCCCGTTAACAGAACGCGGAATGTATGGAGTTAAAAGAATAATAATAACACTATATAAAACTTTACAAAATATGGGTTACGATTCTCCTGAAGAGCATTTTTTTATTTATTCATGGCAGGGAGAAATAAATATAATTCCGGATCCTGGATCGATTTCTGAATACATAAGTATTCTTGTTACTAAGAATCCAATATCTGAAACCATAAACGAAAAAATACTCGAATGGACAAATATTTTTATATCAGCAGAAAGTCAGAGTATTAGGCCTGATTTTTTATTTAACACTTTCGATTCCGGGGAGTTTAAAGAAATATTTATTGGCTTAATAAATAATAATCTTTCAATTGAGAATAGCTCTTTTAATAATTTCAGCAATTAACTTTTTTTCTGTAGATTATATAGTTCTTTTACCTCTGCCCGATTTTTTAAAGACAGCAATATTTATAATTCTAATAATTTTAAATGGAATTTGTATCGGGGTGTTTTTCCCACATGGCCTGATATTAGCAAGGAAAAACGGATTAAGAAAATCAATACCATTATATTTCGGAATAAACAGCATGGCAGGTACTTTTGGCGTGGTTTTATCCCTGCATTTGTCTGTAATTTACGGATTCTTAATTACTTTTATTTTAGCACTTATTTTATTTATAGTATCTATATTTATATCCAGATTGATTTCTATAACCTGATATTAGCATAAATTTTTAAAATTTGAAAAAGCCCTTTACTATTACAAAAATGGCTCTATACTTTTTAATAAGGAAATAATTTATTCTCATAAAAATCGTTAAATTTGGAGTAAGATTATGTTTAAGAAATTATTATGCATAAGTATGATATTTATATTCTGTTTTTACAGTTTTTTATCTGCACAAGATTATGATGCACATTCAGATATGGTTTTATGCGTAGATGCAAGTAGTAATGGTACTTATTTTGCAACCGGAAGTGCAGATTACTCAGTAAAAATCTGGAATATTATGAGTTCCGAGCTTGTTCATACTTTATACGGACACTCAGACTGGGTAAGGTCCATTGCTTTTTCCCCGGACGGAAACATACTTGCCTCAGCAGGTGATGATCAGACTATAATAATCTGGGATGTAAACAGCGGCAGAGAAATACGAACACTTCGCGGAGGACATTCGGATTGGATTAGAGCTATTGCCTTTTCTCCGGATGGAAATAGACTTGTATCCGGAGGCGACGATCAGACTTTAGTACTGTGGGATGTAAATAACGGCAGAAAATTACGAACATTTCGTGGTCATTCGGACTGGGTAAGGACTGTTGCTTTTTCTCCGGACGGAAATAAAATTGCATCCGGAGGAGATGATTCAAGCGTAAGGATCTGGGATGCAAACAGCGGTAGAACAATAAGTACTTTACGCGGACATGATGATTGGGTCAGATCTGTTGTCTTTTCTCCCAATGGAAGAAACGTAGCATCTGGCAGTGACGATGGTACTATAAAAATATGGCAGGTTTCAAATGGTCAATTAGTTAATACTATGGAGTATTCTTATAGTTATATATTTTCAATTGACTATTCTCAGGACGGGCAAAGAATAATATCCGGCCACGATGATTCATCTGTAAATATATGGGATGTTTCTTCCAAACATTCAATGGAATTATTGGGTCATTCTGACGTTGTAAATGGTGTCACTTTTGATTATTCAGGGGATAGAGCAATAACTGTTGGTGATGATTATGCAATAATTGTCTGGGAGACACGAAATGGAGGATTCCTTTATTCTATTCAAGGTGAATATTATTATGATGACGAGTACTATTATGATGACGAGTACTATTATGATGACGAGTATTATTACTATGACGACGAGTATTATTACTATGACGACGAGTATTATTACTATGACGACGAGTATTATTATTATGATGACGAGTATTATGATGATGAATACGAGGGGCAATAAAATTTATTTTTAAATTGTGTGCATCAGTTAAAAAAAGGCTGCTCTAAAAATAATCCTGGACAGTCTTTTCATTTTATTTTCTCTAAAGAATATTTTTATTTAACTGTTTGGCGGTAAGAATTAGTTTTTTCCAAAAAGTATTTTAAACTCAGTTTTAATATTTGGTGTCAATTGTACATTTATCTCCAAATTGAGTTTTAGCATCAAATCTTTTACAATAAATAATCCAAATCCAGATCCTTCGGTTAATTCTTTTGTGGTATAAAAAGGGTCGAATATACGATTCATATTATAACGATCAATACCATTTCCATTATCTACAATATTTTTTAAATCCAACCAAAAATAAGAAAGAAGGAAATTCCCTTATTGACTCTTTTATCCGGATATTCTATTTTTTAATAAGTATGAATAAAGGTATATATTTTGCTTCCTTTACTGCCTTTTTATGGGGAATCCTGGCAATTGCACTTAAAGTATCTTTAAATAAGCTTCCGCCATTAACCATTACCTGGTGCCGATTTACAATAGCTTTTATAACATTATTGTGTTATTACATGTTATGCGATAGGCAAAAGCTAAAAATCATCAGCAAACCTCCCTTATATGCAATTATTGCAGCAGTCTGTCTGGGTATCAATTATATTGGTTTCATTAATGGCATAAACCTCACAACACCATCTATCGGACAAATATTTATACAAGTTGGTCCGGTTTTATTAGCTATCGCAGGTTTTGTTTTATTCAAAGAAAAAGTTTCTATCAGGCAGGTTTGCGGTATTATAATTGTAGTTGCAGGTTTACTAATCTTTTATAACGAACAGATAGAAGTACTTTCCGGAGGTTTGGAAACTTACCGGACAGGTGTACTATGGGTTTTATTTGGGGCATTAGCCTGGGCAATTTATGCTGTATTTCAAAAAAAGGCTGTAAAAGACAACAATCCCATGCAGCTAAACCTTATTATATTCGGATTACCAATGCTTTTTCTTTCACCGTTTGTTGCATATAATTATTTTTCAGAGTTGTCACAATACGATTGGATTTTACTTGTTTTTTTGGGACTAAATACACTTGGAGCTTATGGTTCATTAGCATTTGCTTTAAAATTATTAGAAGCAAATAAAATAAGCGTTATCATTACCCTTAATCCTATAATTACATTTATGATAATGGCGTTTTTAAGTCAGAGTTCTGTTACCTGGATCCACCCGGAAATATTTTCCATCATAACGATAATTGGCGCCTTTACTATTATTTTAGGAGTAATTCTAACTGTTATTAAAAAGAAAAAAGTTTGAGTCTCATCCAGCAATCCATATTGTCTTCTTATACATTTCCTTGACTCGGATTATTCGTTTTACTACAATATACTTCATATTATTTAATAAACTATTCTGGAGGTACATATGAATAAAAAAATCTTACTTGCAGGAATCGATTATATAGTTGATGTTTCAAAGCCTACCGGAGAACGAATTAATATAGAAGGTTTTTCAGATGGCCGGCCATTTAATTGTGATGATACATACCTCGTTGCAATTAACTCCTACCGAGGCACTGGTGGAGGATATCACCTTACAAAGGGTGCAGGACTTTCAGAAGAAGAAATTTCTGCCAGACTGAAATCTTCAACGATAAAAGACTTGCGCTACTACCTTATGAAGTGGATAGGAGAACAAGGAACAGTAACACCCGAAGCCTTAGACAACTGGACTGTAGTACCAACGCATTGGTGGGAAGCTGCAAAAGTGAGAGATTATGAGTTAATTTTTCCTAAAGTAAGCAAAGCTCTTTATAAACAAACATATTTCTCCCGATGAAATGAAAACGAGAAAAATATTAAATTAATTTCTTGACAGCAAATACACCCGAAATTAGAGTTTAAATATAAGTAAAAAATAATTCGGGAGAATATTATGAAACTTAATTACAAAGAGATTCCGCCTAAGTTTTTAACATCTATACCGGAAGGAATAAAATTCGTTAGAAAGCATGGAAATGATTACCTGGTCGTGGAAAAGCTTTTCTGTCAGAATGAACATAATTTAATTGCAGACACAGTGCATATTCATAATGAACCGGCCCTTTATCTTCATATTGATATTGGCAGAAGCGGTGGTCTTGTTTTTGTAGATGCATTTTGGGGCGGTCATTCAAAATTATACAGCTTTATCCCGGACCTAAATTCTTCCGGACCAAAAGTAAAAGCACTTTGCCCCATATGTAAAGTAAGCCTTATTGTTAAAGATAAATGTACATTTAAAGATTGTAAATCGGATGAAGCTATCCTTTTTTACCTGCCTGGAAAGAAAAATAAAATTTATATTTGTGCTAAAATCGATTGTCCCGGACATAGAATGGATATTGTTGATCTTCCAGTAAATATTACAGAAGAAGTAAGCCATATTAATTATTTCGGGTCTCAGGCAGATGATATTTTAATGGAGATATAAAAAAGTAAATAAATGATTAAACATAAAAATTTTGTAGAAATTAAATTATCAGAATGTAAAGGTTGTCGTTTATGCATAGAAGCATGCCCGAAAAGCTGTCTTGTAATTGGTTCTTCTATAAACAAAATAGGATATCAATATGCAAGATTTGAACAAAACGGATGTACGGCCTGTGCTTTTTGTTTTTATATTTACCCGGAACCTGGTGCCATAACAGTTTATAAAGGGGATAAATGAAAATTGGATTCTGACATGCGTTTGATAAAAGGGAATGAAGCCGTAGTTTATGGAGCAATCCTCGGAGGGGCAACACATTTTTTCGGATATCCTATTACGCCTGCAAGTGAAATTGCACATGCCGCGGCCATACTATTCGGCCGAACAGGAAGACACTTCTTACAGGCAGAAAGCGAAGTAAATGTTATAAACATGCTGTTTGGCGCATCTGCAGCAGGGGCCCGTGTTATGACTGCATCTTCCGGCCCCGGTATTTCCTTAATGCAGGAAGGGCTATCTTATATTGCAGGAGCCGAACTTCCTTGTGTTGTTATTAATGTTCAAAGGGCCGGACCAGGATTGGGAAATATCTGGCCGGAACAAAGTGATTATAATGCCACTGTAAAAGGCGGTGGGCACGGTAATTACAAAAATTTTGTCTTTGCCCCCAATTCAGCACAGGAAATGTGTGATTTTTCTTACAGGGCATTTGAAATTGCAGATAAGTACAGAATTACAGTTTTTATACTGGCAGATGCATATATAGGACAGATAATGGAACCGGTTAGATTTCCTGAAAAAGTAAAACACAGCAAGCGTAAAGATTGGGCATTGTATGCAGATAAAATGAGCAGAAAAAATTTAATAACATCAATATATATGAACACAAAACTCCAATCGGACCATAATAAGAAACTTCAGGCAAAATATAAGAAAATAGAAGAAGCAGCAGTAGAATTAGAAGAAATAGAAACAAATGCCATATATGGTATGACAGGCGGACAGATGGCGCCTACAACCCTAATCGGTCAAAAAACAAAGACTACGCCCGAGGGCAGATCCGAAAAAAAAGGACGGCTATCCGATTGGCATGGCGGAAATAATGGACACTTTAAAAGCACCTGTATACATAGAACGTGTGTCGTTGGGAGATATTTCGAGGGTAATGAAAGCAAGAAAGGCCATACGTAAAGCTATTTCTAATCAGATGGAAAATAAAGGATTCTCATTTGTTGAAAAACTTTATCAATATAAATATTAAAGCGCTTGATACAGGTATAAATTATTATGAAAATAATATCCGGAATGGAAAATAAAAATATATGATACTCATTATAAATCCCGGTTCAACATCTACGAAACTTGCTGTTTTTAATAAAAATCAAGAAATATGTTCTAATAAAATAATACATGATTTTAAAGCTATTAAAAATAGCAAAAAGATCATAGACCAATTAGATTTTAGAAAAACAATAATTTTGGATTTCTTAAAAAAGAATAAAATAGAATTAAAAAATATAAATTCCATAATGGCAAGAGGTGGCCTGCTTAAACCGGTTAGAAGCGGCATTTATTATATTAATGACAAAATGCTTTCCGATTTAAAAACCGGAAAATACGGTGAGCATGCAAGCAATCTTGGCGGAATAATAGCACATTACATTGCCGGACTGGCCAATAACTCATGTAAAGCATATATTGCAGATCCTGTTGTTGTAGACGAGATGAAGGATATTGCACGTATATCCGGATTACCGGATATTAGTAGAAAAAGCATATTCCATGCCTTAAATCAGAAATCAGCTGCAAAAAAAGCATGCATGAAAATTGGAAAAGACTATTATAAAAGTAATTTAATTGTGGCTCATTTAGGCGGTGG
>SDBV01004809.1_pt1 | contig 19224 bp, 14 predicted proteins | sample 2277081 | NCBI WGS metagenome assembly SDBV01 (sample SAMN10402039, study PRJNA504765) | marine sediment metagenome | isolation source: marine sediment core GS10_PC15, 223 cmbsf | place: Arctic Ocean: Southern Knipovich Ridge | collected 2010
CACCCGCATCCTTGTAGGTCGCTTTGGCCATTGTGCCTCCTCGGTCAACGACGAGGCCACATTGTAGTACGATACCGGGCAACAGGAAAAGGTCCCCCTGTTCAGGTGGAAGGCCGAAAACGGGACAGGCCTAGTTTCTGCGAAGCCCACTGCGGGCCGCTGCGGCAAACTTGACCTCTCCCCATTTCGGCGCACCGCTGCGGCAGCCTCCTTGACACGAACGGCGGAAGTTCGGAGAATCGTGGGATTGTAGGCCTCCCAGTCGCGCTGCACCTGCTCCGATCCGCGCGGGTCGGCGGGCGCAATCCCGCCACCGCTGCGGCACCGGACCTCCTGCCAATTCGACCCCGCGGAGGCCGTGTCGGCAGTTGTCTCGGGTGGTGCGGGGCGGAAAAACGGATCTGTTTTCGTGTTATTGGCTTACCTGTTTCAGTAGCGATTTGAGAAGGAGAAGGTCATGGGCTCTGCGAGTCGGTGGAGTTGGCTTGCGACATCATTGGTCGTGGTTTCTATGTTGACGGTCTGCGTCATACTTTCCGGATGTGGTCAGCCACCTCCCTCCGACTCGGGCGAACCGCCCACTGCAGAAGACGATCCTGACCCGGCTGCGACCATACCTTCGCCGGACCCCGATTCTGATCCCGGGCCGACTTCCGAACTCGAGCCGTCGCCCGATCCCGACCCTCTGCCGCCGCCGGTCACCGACCCCGAGCCGGGTCCCGCCGCTGCTGCGGCAGGCCCCAAGGTATCGACCTTCGCCCCGGTTGAGGACCTGGTCGGCCAGGTACCCGAGTACATCGAGGATCTGGAGAAGTCGGTGGCCAGCGAGGCGGACTATAAGGATTTCGCAGAGAAGCTCTCGAAGGACTCGAATGTATTGATTCTGATCACCCTGGCGTTGGGACTGCACGACGAGGAGAATAAGTACACGGCATCGGCGGGTGGACTGATGAAGGCCGCCCAGCAAGTGGCCGCTGCCAAGGACTTTGCCTCGGCCCGAAAGGCCGTGGCGGCGGTCAAGCAGGCTGCGGCCGCCAAGTCTCCTCCGGAGACCAAGCTGAAGTGGGAAAAGGCGGCCTCGCTGCCGCAGCTCATGGAGAAGGTCCCGCTGATCAACACCAAGCTGAAATCGTCTATCAGGCGGCTTGAGCGAAGGGCCACGGCCAAGACCGCCGCCCAGGGCCATGCCGCCGTGCTGGCGGTGATCGCCCAGGGCTCGATGGCCAACGCCGCCGATACCGATCTGCCGGACGAGGTCCAGAAGTGGCAGCAGCACTGCGCCCAGATGCGCGACGCGGCCATGGCCGTCAATGTGGCGATCCGCGGGATGAAGAAGGAAGCCATCGCGGCGGCCATGGAAAACCTCAACCAGAGCTGCCACGACTGCCACAAGGTCTTCAAGCCCGAAGAAGAGTAGGCATCGGTCGCGTTCACGCCACCTGGCAGGCGACCGGCAGACCCTTTTTCGGGCGGACGGCAGAACGCCCTGCGGCTGCCTCCTGTTCGCTTTTTCCACGCCCCGACAGAGAGCTGGATCTTCGTTTTGTAAGTTTATGCGTAGTGTTTAGCGGCCGACGGCACGTCGGCCAGAATGCCGAGAGCGGCACCGACCGCTAGGGGCCGTACCGGCAAGGCGTCGCCCGAACGGACGGGTTCCCCTGACCGATCTTTCGGGCTGCGCCGGCGCTCGACTTGACTCTCCAGTTGAGCGGTTCAGCGGCCGAATTAGTCTCTGTTGCGGAAGGCCGGGTGCCATGGCCACGCTCGCGTGGGCATGCTGGAATCCTCGCAGTACCGGCCGCATGGCCACGCAAGCGTGGCCATGGCACCCGCGCACCCACGGTTTGGGATTTCCGCAACAGAAACGAATTAAGTATGGAACGAGCCAGGGCCCGGCTCCCCCTGGTGTCCCATCTTGCCTAACCTCTGCGAAACGCCCCCCCAACGCCAAGGTTCCGAATGCCCTCTGACGTAGATCAGTGGTACGCTTCCCCAGTCGATTCTTCTCCCAGGGCCACGACCGAGACCTTCGCCATGACCGCGCGGCCCGCTGCACTGCGATTTACCCACCCCCTGCCTTACGGGGCCATCGTCCACGACGGCGGCGTCCAGTTCGTGGTCTTCAGCCGCTCGGCCAACGCGATGCGGGTGTTGCTGTACAAAAGGACTTCCGACCCGGAGCCGGCGGAAATCATCGACTTCGACCCGGAACTGAACCGCTGGGGCGATATCTGGAGCGTGTTCGTGCCCGGCGCCGGACCCGGTCAGCTCTATCACTTTCAGGCCGACGGGCCCCACGAGCCGGAGCGCGGCCAGCGTTTCGATCCCCAGGCACGATTGATCGATCCGTACGCCAAGGCCCTGGCGGGCAATTTTCTGCCGGCCGAGGGGGGCATCTGCCGGCCGCCCAAGTGCGTGGTCGTCGACGACGAGTTCGACTGGCAAGGCGATCGGCACGTGCGACACCACCTATCCGAGACGGTGATCTACGAGATGCACGTCGGCGGGTTTACCCGGGCGCGCTCCAGCGGCGTGGAGCACCCCGGCACTTACCTGGGGGTGATCGAGAAAATCCCGTATCTGCAATCGCTGGGGGTCACCGCCGTGGAGTTGATGCCGGTCCACGAGTTCCCCATCCACGACTCCCTGGGACAAAAGGCGGACCCCTTTAACTACTGGGGCTACGACCCGCTGACCTTCTTCGCGCCCCACCGCGGCTACGCCGCAGGTCGCCAGCCCGGCGCCCAAGTGCGGCAGTTCAAGCAGATGGTCCGGGCGCTGCACCAGGCCGGCATCGAGGTGATTCTCGACGTGGTCTTCAATCACACCGCCGAAGGAAACGAATCCGGCCCCACGCTGAGCTTCAAGGGACTGGAAAACCGCGTCTATTACATGCTGGAAAACGGCGGGCAGACCTATCGCAACTACTCCGGCTGCGGCAACACGCTCAACGGAAACCACCCCATCGTCCGCGAGCTGATCTTCCACTGCCTCCGCCACTGGGTACACAACTATCACGTCGACGGGTTCCGCTTCGACCTGGCATCGATCCTCAGCCGCGACCGCCAGGGCAAGCTGCTGCCCAACCCGCCGGTGGTCGAGGCCATTGCCGAAGACCCGTTGCTGGCCGATACCAAGATCATCGCCGAGGCCTGGGACGCGGCCGGGGCCTACCAGGTGGGCAGCTTTGCCAATCTTCGCTGGGCCGAATGGAACGGCCGATACCGCGACGACCTCCGGCGTTTCTGGCGGGGCGATCCGAATATGATCGGGGCGCTGGCCACCCGGCTGGCCGGCTCCAGCGACCTCTACAAGCGCAGCGGCCGGCGGCCGTACCACAGCATCAATTTCATCACTTCCCACGACGGCTTCACGCTCAGCGACCTGGTCAGTTACAACCACAAGCACAACCAGGACAACGGCCAGGACAACCGCGACGGGGACAACAACAACTTCAGCTACAACCACGGGGTCGAGGGCCCCAGCCGGCGCACGACCGTCCAGCGCCTCCGCGCCCGCCAGGTCAAGAATATGCTGGCCTCGCTGCTGCTGAGCCAGGGCGTGCCGATGCTCACCGCCGGCGACGAATGCCGCCGCACACAGCGGGGAAACAACAACGCCTACTGCCAGGACAACGCCATCTCGTGGTTCGATTGGACCCGCGCCCAGCGACACGAGGAGCTGCAGCGTTTTTGCCGCTCACTGATCGCCTTTCGCAAGGCCGAGCCCACCGTGCGCCAGTCGGATTTCCTCGACGGCCAACTCGTCCGCCCCGGCGGATTGCCCGACGCAAGCTGGTACAACGCAGCCGGCGAACCTGTCGACTGGTCCACCGACAGCCGCAGTCTGACCTACCTTCTGGCGGCAGCGCCGCAAAGCGACCTGCTCGAGCCCCCCAACCACCACGTGTTGATGATGTTCAACGCGGGCATCGACCCCAAGCCGTTTACCATCCCGCCGCTGGCCCGGCCGTTATCGTGGCGAGAGTTCGTCAACACGGCGGCGGACTCCCCGGCCGACGTCCACCCCGAGCTGGACGGCCCCGCCCCGCCCGCCGACGGCCCGGTGGAACTGCAGCCCCGGTCGCTGGTCTGTTACGTGGCCCGCGACGAGCCGTAGCCCGCGTTACCCTCCGGTCCTAATATCCCGTCGAGTAGGTTCCGCAACACTCTCCTGCAATAGCCGGACCGCAACGCGGTCCGGTTCCCCCCGAGCGTTGCTCGCCGGCTATTGAGGTTCTCGAGTTCTTGCATGATTTCGTCAACAAGACAGTAGTTTCTGCCCTCTCCCGGGTCGCCGCCCGAGCAGCGCCGCATGCGAAGCTCGACTCGGACGGGGCAACTTCCCTGCACCCTCATCCCTGAACCTTCTTCCGTCCTCGTTTGGCTATTGATGGGTGCTATTGGCCTGATTTGCTACGGGAGGACTCGGCGGAAACGAGGGACGTGATCCTCCCAAGTATCTGCCGTCATTCCTTGTGACATCACTTTTGCTATTCGGGCAGCGGACTCATGCTGTCAATTCTTTCGCGGATTGCCGCACAGATCTTATCAGAGTGATCGGCGATCTTCGTCGCGTTTTCTTCTGCCTCGTTCCAATACTCTGGACCCCGATTCGCGTCTACATGAGCGTAGTCAGATGCTTCACTGCGGATTACCTTGGATAGCTCACGCACTAGCTCGAAGACTTTGGGCGAATAGAACGGTTCCTGCCCCACGACGATTTCCTGAAAGGGATTGAACGTGTCTGCTAGGTCTGCATATCGTTCCTTCCTTACTTGGTCTGCGGTTTTCCCAGGCGGCATCGTGTCGAGAACTGGACGTAGCCGAAGGGCCGCGTTCCTGACTTTCGATAGCTTCTGCCATAACTCGCGGTAAATTCGGAATTCCGTTTCAAACTGGACTTTATGCACAAACTGACCCTTTTCAAGGCGGTCTCGCAGCAGTTCAAGTTTCTCTTCCACTTCACGGCGATACTTTGCCCGCAGTTCTTCGATTTCCTTCTGGTAACGTGCCCGGTCGCTTTCAAGAATCTTGTTTGCCCACACCTTGCCAAGCCAGGCCGACAGAGCGAGCACGATGGCTCCCCCGCCCAATGAAGTGAACGCAATCGCACCTACTGCATACAAGACATCCCAAAAGGACATGATACGCTCCTCAGTCTATCGGTTGCCCCGCTACGGTGAACGTTCGCAGGCTACAGCGTCACGGAACATCGATAGCTCGTAGCACAAGTGGCTTGAGGCTGCTCGCAGTTCTTCATCACTTCGCTGCTTCCGTGTCATGTTAATCCCATTATGCAAGTCTGAACTCACACCTGAATTCAGTGGTGACCTGATCGTTCATCAATTGCAGTACAAGCTTCCACACATCTTGGGCCGTCTTCAGATATCCACATAGAGCCTCCTGAGTGATCTCCTTGACCGTCTCGTACTTTGACTCACCAAAATGCCGCAAGGCGTCATAGACATCAATGAAGCTTTTCAGTCTGTCCCTAATGTCATCAGGTACATCCGCCACCGTGCTCGGAACGCCGTTCGGTATTAGTCTGTCCAAGGCTTCAACAGGGGACGGTATTCTTCCCTTGGTGCCTGGCTGAGAGTTCTGCCCCAGCAACTCAGATACACTTGTCCCAGCGAGCATCAGGGCAACGACGGCATCGATCACGAAATCCCTATGATCGTAGTAGTCCTCAGCCCCCTCGTAGTCTTCGGACTCCTCTCCGTCTTCGGTTCCGAATTCCTGGAGCTTCCTTTCGATTAGCTTGAAACGCTCTACCGCCAGTCGCCAGAATTCGAGTTGCAGATTTGCCAGGTTCGGACCTTCGGAATCGCCAACTGCAAAGAACTTCTTAGTTTCGTTCATCTATCTGTCACTCACATTCCACGAGCCATGAAAGTTACCGGCATACGCCAGATTATACCCTTCAACGAAATACGGACTTCTCTTGTCGCAATGTGCCTCCGCTGGTCCGTGTCGGTGCCACACGTTGCAATACTTGCACCAGACCAGCCAATAGACCGAGCCGTCAACTTCGGCCTCATACGCTGGTAGCGTTGGAGCGTTTAGGTTGATACGGGCGTGGGTGTCGATGGGGACTCTCATGTTTCACTGTCCGCATCGCCACTACTACTCTTTGGCAGCTCGAAGTCCTCGGGGACACATGCGTTCGTGAATACTCTACCGAATTCCGTAACAACAAAACCATCATACTGGGAGAGGGAGTAATCCATTTCAGCCAGAGCCACGTGAGCATATCTCGCAGACCGCCGCGAGTACAGACACGTTATCGGGTCAAAAGCTTCGACTAGGCTGAGAGACTCCAGGTGGGGAAAGTGCATTACGTCATATTTGGGATTCGCCAATCTATCATACGGAAACGGTTCCTTCCGGACCACGTCGGGAGATTCAGGTAGCAGGATCCACATTGGTGGCAGCGGCTCTACGTTGCATTCGCGTTGATGCTGCCTTAGTACGATGGACGCCTTTCTCAACGTATACATTATCATTGCTTCGTCAGGCGATAATTGCTCTATAATACGTGCAAATGCAGGATGTGCTTCTCCTTGTCGCTCCTTGTCAATGGAACGTGCCAGCAAGTTGACATACATTTCCCTCAAAATGCTGTCGTCGTCCTCATACCCGATCCGCTCTAACACAGGCATAGCTATTGAAGGATGAGCACCGACTTGACGATCTTCAGGAACTCGACTTTTCGCGTCCTCAATGCCGGCTTGTATCTTGTCAAAAGTAACAGAACAGAACCTAAACGGAAAATACGTCAGAAGGCGAACCGTCTTGATGACATCTACGATCAGCCCGCCGCCTTCCTTCAAGGCGTTTGCTGCAAGATCATCATAGGTCTTCTTGGCGATTTCCGTGTTCAAAACGTGCGCCGCTTCACCCATGATTCCCCTCCTGCCTGAATGCTCATCGTCCATTTCTCATCCCCCTGGTATCAGATCTTTCGGCAGGGATTCTTACGCCCACTAGCCAGCGTGGCTTCACGCTCTACTCAAACATCTTCTTCTGTTTCTCAGTTCGCTTCTTCTTCGCCTTGGGTGCCTTCTTAAAAGTCCGCAGATCTCTGGTTGGTGGTGCGTCAATGCTCTTACCTTGCAGCAGCTCTTCTACCGTGAGAATCTGAAGCCTCGGGTGCTTAGTAGTCGCCCCTGCACCCCAAGGTGAGTCATAGAATCCGGCACTCGCTGCCTCAGCCTTCATGTTTTTCGTTGGCTTCTGCATGGAAATCAGTACGCCAATTGCCGCCTTCTCTCGCTCCACAACACCCCTAAGGTCTCTTACATAACTGGGCTGTAGCTTTCCAGCTTTGACCGACAAGATTATCTGCTTGGTCTTGCCCCGTTCGTGTTCGTCGTGGAAGAAGCTTCGACCGTCGATTCCTCTATCGGCACCCTTCTTCTGTTCCACGGCTCTAGCACCCACAAGCCCCAACGCCCACCACTGGAACTGATAAGGGTCTTCCGCCGCCAAGTTGGCAGCCTCCGACAACGATACAGGTTCACCAATCACCTCATACGTTTCTTTGACTGTCTCTCCAAACGCAGTCTGTAAACGGTGCTTGATTAGCGATGTAGCCAAACAGGTAACATCTATTCCGATCCATTGTCTTTCTAGCTTCTGTGCAGATGCTATCGCGGTCCCACAACCACAGAACGGATCTAAGACAATGTCTCCTTTATCACTGCTCGCTAAAACAATACGGTCAAGCAGTGCTTCAGGCTTCTGAGTTGGATATCCCAAGTCCTTTGCCCCTAGTTCGGGAGGAATATCGTCCCAAATATCCTGCAATGAAACACCGGGCATCTCGTCCGCATATTGCACTAAACGCGGCATACCTGTACTACGGTGAATGAGTTGCCCCGCTTTGGCAAACTCACGAACATTGTCTATCGAATACGCCCAGTATCTTCCGTTGTACGGAGGGACGCCTTTGTATTCCCAACCAGCTTTTGGCTCCTTGTACTCCTCATCCAAATCGGCGGTCCATCGTTCTCCCTTCCTCTTGCGTCGTTTCACACGCCAATCGTATTCCGTATCACCACCGGGCTTTGCCGCAGTCAGATCTGTCTCCTTATAGTATCTTCCATCATCGGTAACGTGCCGGTATTCAGATTCAAGGTATTCCTGCGTGTAGGGAGTGTATTGTGTGTTCCATGTATATTCATCACTCTTCGTGTAGAGAAGAAGGATATCTCGGATCTTGCCACACCGCTTCATTCCCTGCTTCGTATCACTATGAGCACTAGACCGCTTCCAAGTGATCTCGTTAAGGAATTGCTTTGGCCCAAACGCAGCATCCATCAACATCTTCAGGTAGTGACTCGCCGTAGGATCACAATGTAAGTAGATGCTTCCGGTTGACTTCAGGACCCTACGCAATTCAACCAGCCGGGGAGCCATCATGGATAGATAGGCCAGCATATCGTTATCGCCCAACGCTTTGCGAAACGCTTGCATCGCAAGAGAGACTTTGCCTCCAGCTTCTACAACTTCCTCGAAGGCAGCGGCGGAAGCTTCATCCCACCGCCAAGTATCTTCAAAAGCTTGAATCTGTGCGGCAGACCGCGAACCGTCTTGCTCTTGAAAGAGAACGTTGTAGTCTTGATTGCTCTTGAACGGCGGGTCCAAGTAGATCAGATCAACCGATTCGTCGGGGATGTGCAGGTGGAGAACCTCAAGGTTGTCTCCGTAATAGAGCCTGTTATCCTGCGTCTTCTTTGGCATCGCCGGACCTCTCAATGTCTAGTAACGCCGAAGTATAGCAGTGTCCCTCGTAGGCGTCAAGCCCGCGTACTGTGTGTTTGTCCACTCAGTCTGCCGAATAGCCGAGCCGGAGGACCCCCAGCGGCCGGAAGGTTGGCAGGGCCGGCGGCTCTCCAGCGGCACCTTCGCCCTTCAGGCCCACGATCCGAAGAGCAAGGTCTACTTCGCCAATATCATGGTCAAACCCCTGCCGGATTGACCCCAACCAGGGAGGTACTGCCGATGTCACTGCGAGCAAGTTGTGTCCTGGCGGCGGGGCTGGTCCTGGCGGCAGTCCAGGGGGCCCCGGCGGCTGCACCCAGGCCGATAGCACTGCACCCGGACAACCCGCATTATTTTCTCTTCCGCGGGAAGCCGACGGTGCTGATTACCTCCGGCGAGCACTACGGGGCGATGTTGAATCTCGACTTCGATTACGATCGCTACCTTGCCGCGCTGGCGGCCGACGGGCTGAATCACACCCGGACGTTCTCGGGCACCTACCGCGAGGTTCCCACGTCGTTCGGGATCACCGACAACCCGTTGGCACCCAAGCCCAATCGGTACATCTGCCCGTGGGCCCGCAGCGACAAGCCGGGCTACTACGACGGCGGCGGCAAGTTCGACCTGACCCGCTGGGACCCGGCCTACTTCAAGCGGCTACGGCGTTTCATGACTGCGGCCGGGAAGCGGGGCGTGGTAGTGGAAATGAACCTCTTTTGCCCGCTGTATGCCGAGGAACTCTGGGCGGCCTCGCCGATGAACTCGAAGAACAACGTCAACGGCATCGGCAACTGCCCCAGGGACGAGGCGCTTACCTTGAAGCATCCCCGGCTGGTGGAAGTCCAGGTGGCCTTCACCCGCAAGATCGTCGGCGAGTTGAACGAGTTCGACAACCTCTATTATGAGGTGTGCAACGAGCCGTACGCGCGCAACGTTCCGGAGGATTGGCAGCGCCGCATAGTGGACGCGATCCTCGACGCCCAAAAGGACCTCCCCAACAAGCACCTGGTCTCGCTGAATATCGCCAACGGCCGGAAGAAGGTCGAAGACCCGCATCCGGGCGTGTCGATCTTCAACTTCCACTACTGCGTTCCCCCGGACACCGTGGCGATGAACTACGGCCTGAACAAGGTGATCGGGGAGAACGAGACGGGCTTCCGCGGGAGGCACCGTTTTCTTTATCGCAGTGAGGCCTGGGACTTCATACTCGCCGGCGGCGGGCTGTACAACAACCTGGATTACTCATTCACACCTAAGCATCCCGGCGGCACGTTCCGCGGCTACCGGTCGCCCGGCGGAGGGAGCCCGGAGCTGCGAAAAGAGTTGGGCATCCTCAAACGGTTCCTGGAGGGCTTCGACTTCGTGCGCATGAGCCCGCGGCAATCCGTGGTTGAGAGCGTCTCCGGGGGGCTCTCCGCCCGCGCGCTGGCCGAGCCCGGCAAGGCCTACGCGATCTACCTTCGGGTGCCGATCCCCCGGCGGCCGAAGAAGATCGAGGAGCACCTGCGCGATCGCGTGCGGGCGACCCTCGTGCTCGACCTGCCGTCAGGCCGGTACCGCGCCAAGTGGGTCGACACCAAGACCGGTGCGGAAGCGGGGAGCGAATCGTTCAAGCACTCCGGCGGCGGAAAACCGTTGAAGTCGCCGGTGTTCGCCAACGATATCGCGCTGCGAATCGTGGCGGTGCCCGCCTCAGGACGGTAGTGTCTTGCTGACGAAATCATGCAACAAATCGAGGACCTCAATAGTCGGCGAGCAACGCTCGGGGGGAACCGGACCGCGTTGCGGTCCGGCTACTGCAGGAGAGTGTTGCGGAACTTACTCAACAGAAAACCGGGGAGGGCCAGCGGTGATGATGATCAGGGCCGCGGGATTCGCAGGTATGCTGTGCTGCGTGGTGCAATCACTTGCGGCGGGGGCCGCGACGGAACGCCGCAGATCGCGCTGCCGCTACCACACGGCGATGGGTCCGGGCGATATCGGCTCGAGCAGATTCGGCTGTTGGAACGTGACGGCGGTCCTGATGAAAACTAAAGAGACTGCTCCAAATCCTGGCGGCATCCTGCCCGTCTAGCCGCCGACGTGTCGTCGGCGCCCAAACGACGTATCGGGGGCTATTCCTTCATCGCGTCAGCGCCTTTAGCTTGGCGTAGACGATCGGGTCGTCGGCCGCCCCGCGGAAGACGAACGGCTGGTACTGGTTCACGTCCTTGAGCATCAGCCCCCAAGAGGCGCCGCCGGCGACCGACAATTCGGCCGCCCTGGCCGCCGCTTCGCCAGTCTTGTCGTCCTCGTTGCAGACGATCGGCTTGCCGTACTTCTTCAATGCCCGGATCCGCCCGGGGATCTCCTTCAGCGGAACGCCGTTGAAGTGGATCAGCAGAAAGTCGCTCGCCCGGACCACGTCCTGGGCCAGCTTGCCGTCGCCGATGCCGCTGGTCGAGACCAGCAGCCCCGGAACCGTTCGCTTTGCAAGGCGGATCAGCCCGGCCTCTCCGGCGGACGTTCTGAGGATCTTGTGATTGAAGCCGCCATGCGGGAATTCGTTGGCGATCTCCAATACGACGTTGGTGAAACGTTCTTCCTGAATCCACCTGACCGCGTGGACCACGCCCGCCCGAACGGCCGCTTCGTCCTCGAGTACCTGGTCCTGCCGCTGGTAGAAGCACCCCAGGATCACCACCACTCCCAGCCGGTCGCAGGCCTCGATCACCCGGCCGATCCGCTCCAGATACGACGGCCGCAATGAGCCGTCGGCGCTGAGCCCCGAATTGACGGCACCCTCATAGCCGGGCATGCCGCCCTGAAGGTTGAGCGTAAGCGCCCGCACGCCGTGAGCGACGTAGTCGGGCAACCTGGCCAGCAGTGCGGCGGTATTGGCGTCTGGGTCGAACTCGGGCCGCCGGCGATCCTCGAAGGTCGAGTTGACCATCCGCACGTTCATCAGCAAACCCTCGGCCCGGGCGCCCGGATAGGTGATCCGGCCGTTGATCTTCCACTTGGTGCCCTCGATCGAGACCCGTGTCTTTCGTGCCGCAGGTGCCGAGGAGGTCTGGGGTGCCGATTTCGCGGGCGGTTCGACCAGCTTGCTGAAGGACGCAAGGACCTTGCGCTCGTGCTCGTCGAGCTGGTCGAACAGCCGCCGGCGGCGCATGTCGAACGAGCGGCGGGGTTTGCTCTCGGGCCGGTCCTTCTGGTCGCCGTTGTGCAGACACCAGCCGGCCGCCCCACCGGCCAGGGCCTGTTTCAGGTCGGCCAGGAAGTGCTCGGCGGCCGGCTCGAATCGGTCCGGGCGGAAGCCGCGCCGGAAGGGCTCCTGGTAGTGCAGAGGCACGGTGCGCCCAAAGGCTTTCATCCACGCTTGGTACTGGCGCGACTTGGCCGCGGTTTCCCGGGGCGACCTGGTGTTGCGCGGCCGGTGGATGCTGAGGAAGTCGACCTTCACGTCCTGCAGGTACCGGCGCACTTCGTCCCGGCTGGGATCCCCGGCGTGCGAGGCGGTGACCAGCCGCCCCGGGTCCAGCCGCTTGACCTCGTCGCGCAACTGGCGCAGATGCTCGAAGCTTACGTGGCGGCGATCGCGGATGTTGCGTTCGTTGCCCAGGTCGATGTACCAGTTCCGGTAGGATTTCAGTGCCTTCAGCAACGTCTGGACCGCGCGGCGGTGGGTATCGAGCGTCTGAAGCCGATTGCCTCCGGTCACGCCGTTGCCGCGCGAGAGGGTCACGTCGACCACGATCCCGCGCCGGTCGCACTCGGCAACCAGCTTTCGCAGCTTATCGAGGTGCGGCCGGCGTGGCCCGCCCTGCGGATCCACGGCCGACACGTTGTTGCCGAACGCGCCCCAGGTGGCCCAAACGCGAAACCAGTTAACGCCGTAACGCTGCATGTCGTCGAGATCCTTTTCGATCAGCGCGTCCGGCGCGCCCAACGCCCCGTAGTAGCTGATCCCCAGCAGGAAGGTGGGCCTGCCGTCGAGCGTGAACTGTTCCCCTTCTACGCCCAGCTCGGTTGCCCCAGCCGCAATCGAAGAAACGCAAAGTAGCAGGGCCACCGTCAAGAGATTTCTGATGTACCGCACGTTCAGGTTCTCCCAGAAGGATTTCAGGTGAATCTGACATGTTGATAACAGGGCGCCGCTGCCGAGTCAAGTTCTCGGCCGCTGGGAAACCGGGCTTTCGGCAACCGACGGTGCCCGCGATCGGATTGCCGATTCTGCCCGTGCCGAGTGTGGAAACCGGGTGATCCTTCTGGTAGACTCCTTTCACCGGCCGCAACAGCCACGTAGCCCGCGCATCGGGAGGAAATAATGTCTCAGATTGTATGCACATGGCTGTAGGAGGCGACTCCAGTCGCCGAGTTCTCGGGGATCTTGGCGATTGTGCGGCGAATCCGAATCGGCGACTGGAGTCGCCTCCTACAATGGTTTTCCTAGCAAATTGCCGCCCCCCAGCGCTTTCAGTTTGAGTAATGACCAATCCACGGGAGGTTCGAGATGGGCCGAAATGCTACTGCAACTTCACTTATAGCCTTCGCGTTCTTGTGGCTTTGGTCCGCGCGGGCTGGGGGCGAAGAGACGTGGCCGGGGCGGGAATGGCCGCGTGCGACCCCGGCCGAAATGGGAATGGATGAAGCCCGGCTGGGGCGGGCCCGCGACTATGCGCTTACCGGCGGCGGCTCGGGCTACATCGTCCGCCACGGCCGGTTGGTGCTGGCCTGGGGCAGCCCGACCCAGCGGTACGACTTGAAATCGACCACCAAGGCCATCGGTGTGACGGCCTTGGGACTGGCGGTGACCGACGGCAAAATGAAGCTCGCCGACAAGGCATCCAAGTACCATCCCAGCCTGGGGGTTCCGCCCGATGGCAACCGGAAAACCGGATGGCTCGACGAGATCACCCTGCTGCATCTTGCGACCCAGACGGCGGGCTTCGAGAAACCGGGCGGATATCAACCGCTGTTGTTCCGGCCCGGCACCCGCTGGCACTACAGTGACGGCGGGCCGAACTGGCTGGCCGAGTGCGTCACACAGGTCTACAAACAGGACTTACAAGAGTTGATGTTCGACCGGGTCTTCACGCCGTTGGGCATCCGGCCCAGCGATCTGAGCTGGCGGAACAACGCCTATCGGGCGAAGACCATGCGGGTCGCCCATCCGTCGAAGGACGTCGCGCGGCGGGAGTTCGGCTCCGGAATCCACGCCAACGTCGACGCCATGGCGCGGATCGGATACCTCTACCTGCACGGCGGACTCTGGAAACACCAACGGATCCTCTCAAAGCAGTTCGTCGACGCGGCCCGCACAACCGTGCCCGCCGTGGTCGGGCTGAAGGCGTGGGACGCGAAGAACCACGGTAACGCGTCGGACCACTACGGGCTGTTGTGGTGGAACAACGCCGACGGCACACTTGCGGCGGTTCCGCGCGACGCCTTCTGGTCCTGGGGCCTGTACGACAGCCTGATCGTGGTCATCCCCAGCCTGGACGTGGTGGTGGCCCGGGCGGGTAAGTCGTGGAAGCGAGATGGCGGCGGTCACTACGACGTCTTGAGGCCATTCTTGGAGCCGATTTCCGCCTCGGTCAAAGGCGGCGCACCGCAGTCTGCGGCACCCTATCCGCCCAGCCCGGTGATAACCGAGGTTTCCTGGGCACCGGCGTCGGAGATTGTCCGGCGGGCCGACGGCAGCGACAACTGGCCGATCACCTGGGCCGGCGACGACGCGCTGTATACCGCCTATGGCGACGGGTGGGGGTTTCGGCCGAAGGTGCCCGAGAAACTCAGCCTGGGGCTGGCCAGGGTGAGCGGGCCGGCTGCTGGCTTCAAGGGTGTGAATCTCCGCTCGTCGACCGCCGAACGGCTCGGCGGTGGGGCCGCGGGCATGAAGGCCAGCGGTATGCTCAGCGTCGAGGGGACGCTTTACATGTGGGTCCGCAACGCCCGAAACTCACGGCTTGCCCGGTCCACCGATCGTGGCCGGACGTGGCAGTGGAGCGACTGGCGGTTCAACGTCAGTTTCGGTTGCCCGACGTTTCTGAATTTCGGCAAAGACTACGCCGAGGCGCGCGACGAGTTCGTCTACGTCTACTCGCAGGACAGCCACAGTGCCTACGAGCCGGCCGATCGGATGGTCCTGGCCCGGGTGCCGAGGACGCAAATCACCCGGCGCAAGTCCTACGAATTCTTCCGCCGGCTCGACGCCAGCGGCAGGCCCGTCTGGACCGGAGACATCGGCCAGAGGGGGGCCGTCTTCAGGCATCCCGGCCGCTGTTATCGCTCGGGGATCAGCTACAACACCCGGCTGGGGCGATACCTCTGGTGCCAGACGCTGCACCTCGGCGACCAGACGCGAGGCCCACGGTTTGAAGGCGGCCTGGGCATCTACGACGCCCCGGAACCTTGGGGGCCCTGGACTTGCGTTTACTTCGCCGAGCGGTGGGACGTCGGGCCGGGTGAAACTTCCAGCTTTCCCACCAAGTGGATCAGCGACGACGGGAAGACGCTGCACCTGGTCTTCTCCGGGGAGGACTGCTTTTCGGTCCGCAAGGTCGTGCTGACCACCGCCGCGGGGCGGTAGGCCCGCTGAGCGCGTACAATGGTACAATACGTGAAGAGTTGGCATGACTGGCTTCTGTGGCGGAAAGCTGGCGAAGAAGCACTTTCCGCAACGATCACAAAGAGATACCCGACCACAAGGAACCCTGTAATGAGAATATCCAGTCGAAGCCGCGTCGCGGGCATTGCGGCCCAGGCCGTACTGCTGGTCGTGCCCGGAGTCCTCCGTGCGGCGGAGACTACCGTACAGACACCCAACGTGATCCTGGTAATGACCGACGACCAGGGCTGGGGCGACACGGGCTACAACGGGCATCCGCTGCTGAAGACGCCGAACCTGGACGAAATGGCCCGCAACGGCATTCGCTTCAACCGTTTTTACTCCGGCGCCCCGGTCTGTTCGCCCACCCGGGGAAGCGCCATCACCGGCCGGCATCCGTATCGCTACGGAATCACTTTTGCCAACACCGGCCACATGCTCCCCCGGGAGGTGACCCTGGCCGAGGCACTGAAAACCCGGGGATACGCGACCGGGCACTTCGGCAAATGGCACCTGGGCACGCTGACCACCAAGATCAGGGACAGCAACCGCGGCCGCCCGGGCGACGCGACCCACTTCTCGCCGCCCTGGCAGAACGGGTTCGATGCCTGCTTCTCGACCGAGGCCAAGGTGCCCACCTGGGACCCGATGAAGAAGCCCGGATCGAACGAACCCTACGGAACGCACTACTTCAACACCGACGGCTCGGTCGAGACCGAAAACCTCGACGGCGACGACTCGCGGGTGATCATGGATCGGGCGGTCCCGTTCATCCGCGACGTCGTCAAGCAAGACAAGCCGTTTTTGGCCGTGGTCTGGTTCCACACACCGCACCTGCCCTGCGTGGCCGGGCCAAAGTATCGAGAGATGTACGAAGACGTCGCAGGGGCCAACCCGGCCTATCACGGCTGCATCACGGCCATGGACGAGCAGGTGGGCCGTCTGCGGGGCGAGCTGCGCCGATTGGGCGTAGAAGAGAACACCATGCTCTGGTTCTGTAGCGACAACGGCCCGGAGGGTGCGGCCGGCAAGGCGCCCGGCTCGGCCGGACCGCTGCGCGGCCGGAAGCGGAGCCTGTTCGAGGGGGGAGTCCGCGTGCCGGGGATCCTGGTCTGGCCGGCCAGGATCCGCTCGCCGCGGGTGGTCGAGGTGCCGTGCAGCACCCTTGACTACTTCCCCACGATCATGGACGTGCTGGGCTTTGAGATGCAGGGCCGGCCAGTTTGCTGTGGGCACACTGGGCCGATCGACGGCGTGAGCCTGTTGCCGCTGATCGAAGGGAAGATGACCCGGCGACCGCGGCCGATCGGTTTTCAGTCGGGCGGCCAGGTCGCGCTGATCGACAACCGCTACAAGCTGATCAAATCGGGCGGGGGCAGGAAGAAGCGGAAGGACCCGCCGGTCGCAGACGGCTACATGCTCTTCGATCTGGTGGAGGATCCCGGCGAGACAAGAGACCTCGCCGCCGAGAAGCCCGAGATCGTCGAGGCCATGAAGAGGACGCTGGTCAAGTGGCAGGCCTCCTGCCGGGCCAGCGCGGCGGGGAAGGACTACCGTTGAGGGCTGCCGAGAAACGCCGCCAGCGGGGCTTTATTGTGTGGTGACTGCCGGCTGTGTGGTGACTGCCGGCTGTGCGGACCGTTGTCGTCCCGGCTCGGCCGTGACTGCCGCACGCCGTCGCGTCCCGACAACCTCCTCGTACACCGCCAGGATCTCCTCGACGTTGCGCTGCAGTGTGTGCTGCAGCGCCATTTGCCGGGCGGCGGTGCCCATTTCTTGCCGCAGTGAGCCGTCCAGCAGGACCCGCATCTGCCCGGCCAGCTCGTCGGCGTCGGCGGGATCGGAAGTCAAGAGCGCATCCACGCCGTCGTTGAGCAGCTCCGAAACGCCGTTCACTCGCGTGGTGATTATCGGCAGACCGCTGGCAGCGGCCTCCAGCACGACCAGGCTGCAGGTGTCGTAGAATGTCGGATGGACATAGACGTCGGCCGCGGCGTAGTAGGGGGCCGTCTCGTCCTGCGGACCGACAAAGCTGACGGCCTTGTCGATCCTGAGCCGCCCGGCCATTCGCCGCCAGGGGCGGAGGTGCTTTCCGCCCACCACGACCAGATGGACGGGCAGCCGCTGGGCCGCCAGTCGGCCCATCGCCCGAAGCAGGGTGGGAACGCCCTTCAGCCGAAAATTGTGCGCCACGATCAGCGCCAGTACCTTCTCCTCGGATATACCCAGCCTGCGGCGCATGGCCCGGCGGTAGCGGGTCCGTCCGGCCGGCGAGAAGTGGTCGGTATCCACACCGTTGTAGACGACCCGGATCCGCTCGGCGGGCACGCCGTGGAATTGCCGGAAATCGTCGGCCACGGTCCGCGACAGCGCCACCAGCAACTGGCCGTTGTCGACGTACTGCCGCAGCAGCAGCCTGCGAAACTCGCGTTGCCGGGGCAGCAGCCGGTCCACACTCCGCTTCAACGGGCGTTTCCAGGGGGGCAACATGAGCAGTTTCCGCTGGGTCAACGAAGCCCAGGAACCGCCGTGGGGGTGGAACACGTCGCAATACCATCCGCAACCCATGTCGTGGATCACGTCGGGTGCCAGCCGGAACAGTTCGGCCTGGGCCGCCTGGGCGAAGGCCAGCCGCGAGCCGGCACCGTCGATCCGATGGGCGACGATCGGCATGTCTCGGGTTTGCTCGGAAAAACGGCTGGCCACCACGTGTACTTCGTGGCCCCGGCGGAGCAGCTCCGAGGCAAACTGCCAGCTCCATCGCTCCAGTCCGCCGCGGGGCGGATCGAACTGCTCCAGTACCAGGCCGATTCTCACGGTTCTGTCCCCGATCTGCGCTGCATGACCTGTTGCCTGGCCAAAACTTCACGGATCATCCGCTTGTCGGCCGGGCGAAGTTTCGCCACGCCTAAGTAGTGCCTGATGAAAGCCATCTTGTGCGTACACTTGATCCGGTCGCAGGGGACCGACCAGGCCAGTTGGGCCAGATCCTTGATCAGCCACCGGCGGCGGAGCCAACGCCGGCGCTGCACGCGCTGGAGATCGATCAGCCGGATCTCGAACTTCCCCCGTACCGGTTCCCTCACGAAGAAGTGGCAGCAGTAGAGGTCGCGGTGGTTGTACCCGGCGGTGTGGAACCGGCGGACGGTCAGAGCCACCTGGCGAATCAGGCGGTCCAGGTCGTGATCGCGGGGTGAAGCGTAATGCAATCCGCAGCGGGGAAATCGCCGGCGGAGGAACTCCTGAAGCACGGTGTAGTCCGCCAGCTCCTCGGTCAGCACAAAGGACTCGACCAGGCCGTCGTGGTGGAGCTTCTCCCCGAAGGCCACCAGGTTCATTACGCCCACGCCGTCGGCCGTTAGCGATCCCACGTTTTGTGCTTCGGTCCGCCCGGCGGTTTCGCCGGGGCCCGCCCCCAATTTCGCCCGAAGTCGGCTGCGCCACGTGCGGACGTGATGCTTCTTCAGATACACGCCGGAGGGCTGCCGGGAGGCGTCGGTCAACTCCAGGTGCCAGTTCTCCCGGTCCTTCAGGGCGCGCAGACACTCACCGACCATGCTTGCCATCACGGCGTCGAAGCCGGTCAGCCCCGCCCGGCACAACTGCCGGCGGAAGCGATCGTCCCACCACATCTTCCCGTCGCCGGCCGGTTCCAGTCCCATCCCGGCCGGATCGGCCGCTTCAAGCGGGTACTCAGTACGAATCACTTGCCGAGTTCCAGGGAGATAAAGGTTGGCAGTTCAAATCATAAAGCCGCGACCGCTGGTCGCGCCGATGGACCGTGCAGGTTTTCTGCTGCTACCGGGCACGGCCGACACGGCCGTGGCACACCGGTTCTAGCTCTCTGTCGGGTCGTTGTTATCA
>SDBV01004810.1_pt1 | contig 19223 bp, 8 predicted proteins | sample 2277081 | NCBI WGS metagenome assembly SDBV01 (sample SAMN10402039, study PRJNA504765) | marine sediment metagenome | isolation source: marine sediment core GS10_PC15, 223 cmbsf | place: Arctic Ocean: Southern Knipovich Ridge | collected 2010
TTTCAAATCCCAATTCATTTAAAATTTCAGATAGTTCTCTTCTTAATTTGTCCAATACTTTTTTAATTTGCATTTTAGATAGCTCTTTTACATCCTTATTATAAACAAAATCCAAGTCCTCACTTAATCTATAAAAACCTAAATAACATTTATTTAAACAGGTTCCCCCCTTGAAAGCAAGATATTCTATCTTTTTCTCACTAATTTTGTGAAGTATTCTAGTTAAATGATAGTCTTTTTCCAATAGTTTTGCTGGAAATTTAAGTTTCTCAGAAAGATCTATGAATAATGTTTTTAAATCAATCTTATTTTCCATTTTTTATCCAAAAGTTTAGTTCTTGTTTTTCTAATTGTAGTATAATAAGATAATGCCTTTTTCTTTTTTAATAAATTTAGCAATTTATTGCTATTTGTTAATAAACCAACAAGTTTTATTATTTTAATACTATTATACTTGATTGCATAATCAATTAATTTCACTTTGTTATACTTTACCCCTTTAATTCTGTCTATAACCTCGCTCAAACCCCCAAGATATTCAGGATATTCAAGAGAATCAATTATTGTTCTTTCTTTATCAGAATAAGGATATTTATATTTCCTAAAAATTCCAAATAGTTTATCTTTTTTTATTTTGAAAAATTTAAAATTATAATGCAGGATTTTCTTGTCAGCAGAATATTTTGTATTAAACACGAATAGCTTAGTTGGAATCTGTTCTGTAAACCCATGCAAATTAAAAGCATTATACAAGCCAATATAATATTCATTGGATTCTAAGAAATGTTCATTAAGCTCAAAGTTATCTATGCCAACAGTTTTATCAACAGAACTAATTGGAATCACGATATAATGTCCTTTTTTAAAAAAAACAAGTCTTTTTTTCTGCAACATTGATTTAATAAGATATTTAGGATTCTTTGATATCTTGAATTTAGAGATTAAACTAATTAAATCCCCTCGCTTAATTATTCTGTATTTTTTATATTCCAGGATACTTTGTAATCTTCCTTGATTAGGCGTTAGACTTAAATCCTTTGTTTTTTTCATTTTTGATAAATCCTTATTTACTACCTTATTGGAAATAATAAAAACAAGTATTTAAAACTTACTATTCAGAATTTTATTTTTATCAAACTCCCTTTCCAACACTTGATCCTCCGCAGTTTGCAACAAATCAAAAAATTCTTTTCTAGAAACATTATAAGGTTTGCCCTGAAAGGGTATGCAGTTTACTGCCGAGGTCCGCGCATAATTTTCAAATGGCAAACAAAGACCAACTAAATCTCAACTAGGATGAATTAATTTCTCCTTAAATTTCCCAACTTCCACCTTTAGCTCCACCAATTCTTTTTAACAAGAATTTTTGTTTAAGATTAGCAATATTTTTTTCCATATTTTTTATATTAATTCCAACTTTATTTGACAATTGAACTGCGGAGATAAATTTATCTTCTTTGATAAATTTCAAAATTAACTTTTGATTTTGTGTTAATCTTTCACCCTCTTTTTCACCCTCTTTTTCACCCTCTTTTACTCTTCCGACTTTTTCCCTTTCAAAAGTAACTGTGAAAAACCCAGTGCTTTCAAACTTAACATTCAGATTATATTCTTTCATAGAATCTTTAATTCTTTTAATCCCAGTCCCAGCTTTCTCAACATAAGAAGTTCTAGATAAGAGATCAAACAAAAGCTTATTTCTTGACAAGCTAATATTTCCAAGATCTTCTTTTTTTATCCCTTTAATTAATCCTCCAGGATTACTAATCTCGATCCTATCAATAAAAATATTAATTTGAATATGTCCATTAGAAAAATAATCTCTATGGATAAAAGCATTCATTAAAGCTTCTCGAATTGCATCTTTTGGCAACTCTAGTTTTTCTGTTCTGTATCTTTCAATAATATATTTTGTATTTAATTTAGAAATAATAAACTTATAGGTGCTTTCATAATTAGAAATTAAATCTGAATCAAATTCTTTTTTGTCAATTATATTGCTTGAAGTCCCCTCAAATAAAACACAAGTAACTTTCCCCTGCAAAAAGAATTTAGAAACCCTATTACAAAACATTAAAACTCCTGCATTAACTAAATAATCGTTTTTTAGCAAACTTAGATTTTTCAAAACTGTTTCTCTCTTTTGATTGTCTGTAATTTCTGCCAACTTTAGAAAATCTCTAAATTTATTTTCATTAAAATCCTTTTCCAAATCAAACTCTTTATTTGTTTTTTCGTCAAAGGTAATTAATCCTTCTTCTTGAAAGAATGCTCTCAGCTCATCCCTACTTAATTTTTGAGAATTTGCACCAACCCTCAGATAATACTGACCTGCATATGAATAAGGTTTATTTTTTCCTTCAGGAATATCAATAATAACTAAATTATCTGCTTTTTTAATTTCTATCTTTAATGTTGGCTCTATTGTTCTAGCTATTGTTTGAATTTGCGAACTTTGAAAATTTGTCAAACTGAATCCTTTGATTATTCCATTATCACTAACTCCAAGGATTATCTTTCCTCCAATTTCATTAGCAAAGGCACACATCTCCCTTCCAAAACTTGGGACATTAAAACCCTCTTTAAACTCTAAATTAATTCCTTCACCTGTTTTAATCAAATCTTTTATTTCACTTTTCATTATATTATTCAATATTTGATATTGTGAACTACCCACCAATAAATTGATGGGCTTCTCTAAAAGTCTCAAAGACCATTAGATATTTTTTCTTGCTTCAACACAGACACTTTCGGTATTTCTACCAAAGAGGTGTCCACTCCACAAAGGTTAGTTCCTAACCTACAAATTTTTTTAATATTAATAGAGGCATTTAAATCTCTATCAATGCTCAAACCACATTTAGAACATTCATAAGTTCTATCTGATAATTTAAGTTCCTTGTTGATATTTCCACAACCACTACATTTTTTAGATGTTGGTTCAAATCTATCACAAGACCATACTTGACAACCAGCACTTTCAGCCTTGTAAATCAAATATTTATTTATGAATGTAGACCATCCAGACTTTTGAAAATTAACAGCAGAATAATCTTTCATCATTAATCCTTTTAGGTCTAAATCCTCAATACCAATAATCTTACAATCTTTGACTAGTCTAAATGATGTCTGATGATAGAAATCAGTTTTTTGATTATTTAATCTCCAATAATTTTTCTGTAAAAGTTTCTTTGCTTTTAATCTGTTATTACTTTTCTTCTTTTTTCTTGATAAGTTTCTATGTGATTTTTTTAATTTTTCTAACGACACATCAACTTCTTTTGGCATACTCATTTTAATCCCATCACTTCTTATTATGAATTTTGAAGGACTCATGTCAATTCCAAGTTCCTTAGTTCCACATTCTAATTTAAAAACAGTGTCGGTTTGGATTATAGCATACCAATTATCAATTTCTTTTTTGATTATAATTTGCTTTATTTTTCCTTCTAATTTTCTATGTAAAATCATCTTAATATCCCCAATTTTTGATAGATATAATGAGTTATTTTTCTTGCTTCCTTTTTTAACTTTAAATCCTGATTGATTATAAGTAAAAGTCTTCTTCCATCCTTTTCCCTTGAATCTTAATCTACCAACTTTATTACCTTTCTTTTTTGATGCAGAAAGTCCAGACAAATTAGCAAATAATTTATCATTTTCAACTTGTAAAACTTTTGAATAGACATCTCTCATTTCTGGGAAACATACTTTTAAGTCTAAAAGATAATTTGAAAGTTCACATTTAGAAAACCCATTTGACAATTCTGAAAGTAAATTATTATATGTTCTTCGACAAATATCCAATGACAAGTCTAATTTATCTCTTTGTTCTGATGTTGGAAATAATTTATATTTGTATGATTTCATTTTATTTTTTTAAGGTCTATTTCAACCAAGTCTCCTTTTTTTAATTTAAGCTTTTCAATAATTGGTTTGTCTATTATGATACATAAGCTTGAACCAGTAGGTGTTATTTTTTTAGTTATTATCATACGAATATATACAAATAGAAGTGTTTAAATGTTTTGTTTTTCAACTCAGAAATTCATCCAACCATTAAAATAGATGGTTTTCTTTCCTCAAACAAGAGAATTTATAAAATCATAGATAAAATAATTGATTAAGAATATAATGGCTCAGTATTGCCCGAAGACCATACTGAGCATATATCAATATTATAGATAATTCAAGATATTTAAATCTTGCTATTGTTTGATCTCTTATCTAGAACTTCTTATGTTGAGAAAGCTGGGACTGGGATTAAAAGAATTAAAGATTCTATGAAAGAATATAATCTGAATGTTAGGTTTGAAAGCACTGGGTTTTTCACAGTTACTTTTGAAAGGGAAAAAGTCGGGAGAGAAAAGGTGGATGAAATAATTGAACAAATTATTGAAGAGATAGACTATGGAGAATAGTTACAATCTTCTTTAAAAAATCAAAAACCTTTTTAGCATATTCTTTATCTAAAATCTTTCCATAATAAGTAACAGAATTTCTATAATACCTTAATCCATTTAAAAAAGATATTTCACTATCTGGAAATCCAAGTTTCTGAAGATAAGAAATCTCGCCTTCATGTGCATATCTCCCTGAAGAAGAATATCCTTCTAAAAGAAGTTTAGCTCTTATCGATTCCATTATAATATCATAACAATCTTTGATTATAGAATTTGCATTTTTATCATTTATTCCAATTATTTTAATTCTCTCATTTAATCCTTCTAATGAAACTTCAGACTCTTTTATTAAAAATTTAGCTCTTGGTTTATCTGGAGTTAACTTTCTAACCACTCCTTTTTTCAAATAATATTCAAATTCTTTTGGTAATTTCATATATCCACGCTCCCTGAAAGCAATATACCATTCAAAATATTATCTTTTAAATGCTTATGGATTTGTTTAAATGAAGAATAAAAATTAATTATAATAGTTCTTTCTAGAAGTTTATCAAACCTTACCAAATCTATTTCTTTATCTTTTGTTCCAATTATAGCAATATCAATATCAGAGGTATGACCCTCAGATTCACCATTCCAGACATCATCTCCTCTAGAATAACTCCCAAAAAGAATAATTGTTGTTCCTAAAAAACTATCTTCTAAAAATCTAATTAATTCAGATTCATAAATCATTTTTAGGTTTTCAATTCTTTTAAAATCAATTGCTTTTTGATTATCTCTATTAAACTCAATTGACCACCTACCAGAATCCTTATTTTTATTTATTTTAATTAAACCTTGCTTTTCTAATTCAGGTAGAGCTTTTACAATACCTGCCTGTGTTCTATTCAAAGGTCTTGCTAATCCTCTTGCATTAAAAGACATTCCAGATTTTATAATAAGGTATCTTAAAATTTCTTGCTGTAACAAACTAAACTCTGGTTTATACATATTTACCATAATTTAGATAACTAAACTATAGTTTATAAAGATTTCTAAACTATATCTTCTTTTACCATTTGAAAAATATGCGCGGACCTCGGCAGTAAACTGCATACCCTTTTATGCGCGGACTGATTGAACCCCGAGGATTTCTGAAATTTCGAATAAAAGAGCGAAGCGAATTTAAAGAAGATTTCACGGAGTCTGAGTTGCCTCACAGTAGGTGAGCCGAATATGCGCGGACCTCGGCAGTAAACTGCATACCCTTTCAGGGCAAATTGAACGTTCAATTCCCTTTTATGCGCGGACCGGGAATTGAACCCGGCTCACCTCGTTGGCAACGAGATATTCTACCGATAAACTACCCACGCTTAAAATTCTAAGAATTTTGGATTATTTAAAGTTTAAGATTAATAACAAGATAATTTCCTATTCATTACTTACAAAAATAGGTTATCCCATAATAATATTTAAATAGTAACTTTGTGTCATTTTTTAATAAAAGAAGTAGATAACTTTGTCTAATAATATATGAAAAGAAAAAATAAAGTTCAAGGCAAAAAAGAGAAAAAGAAAGTTGATAAAAAAATTATTCAGAATTCTAATATTGCAATGTTTCTTATTGCTTTTTTTTTATTAATTGCTTTTTTGTTTTATTTTTCTTTATCTAATATGAGTTTTACTGGGAAGGCAACGCTTTCAGTTGAAGAAATTTATTCTTTTGGTGAACCTATAAAAGGTAGTGTAAAAATTAATTTGAAGGATGGAGAGTTTTTGCCTGCGTCTACTACAGTCTTTATTAATAATTCTGGTGATATTCATGAGTATTTTCTGAGTGATTTAATTGGAGAAGATATTTTGGAGGGTGTTTTTTATGTTGAAGATAAGAATATTTCTGGAAATGGTTTTGGTTACGGTGTTCTTGGTGAAAGAATTGTTTATCCCGAGGTTAATTTTGTTATGGAAATTTTGAAGGTTGGTGGAGGTGGTTCTGAAGTGGTTGAAAAAGATGAGGAAGTTTCTGAAGAAGTTATTAAAGATAACGAAACTGTTGAAGATGTTTTAGAAGTAAATGAAACGGCACCCGAGGGTGTACACCAAAGAGGTGCTAGAACCTCTTCGAGGCCCCGAAACATTTCCGAAGAAATGTCTACTGGGGGCAAAGAACCTGAAGAGATAATTGAAGAGGGGGAGGAAATAATTGAGGAAGAAGTTGCTGAACCAGCACCCAAGGGTGTACCCCGAGATATTTCTTCAGAAATATCTACTAGGGGCAAAGAAATAGAAGTTGTTGAGCTTGAGGAGATTGAAGAGATTATTGAGTCAGGAGAAACAGAAATTGAGGAACCTGAATCATCTCTTATTACTGGGGGGGTTATAGATAATGAAATAAATGACTTAAGTAATATTGTTGAGGGAATTGTATCAAAAGATAATCCTTATGATTATGGACTTTCTTCTTTGGAGACTGCAAAAATTGTTTCTTCTGAGCAGGAAGTTGAATTAAAAATAAAAAATAAGAAGGCAGTTGTAACAACTGGTTATTTTGAGGTTGAGAAAGGTTTTGGTGAAGAGTTTTTAGGTGAAGATGCCTTGGAACTTGAAATTGAATTGGATGAATTGGATTTGATTGCAAGTGATGGGGATTTTGTCTTTAGTTTAGTTTATGGGGAAAGTGAGATTTTGTCTTCTATGGAAAAGATAGTTGTTGATGAAGGGGAAATGGAGGAAGTTAATTCAACAATTATTGATGAAATTAATTTAACTGTTATAAATGAGACTCAGGAGATTTTAATTGAAGTTAATAAGACTTTGATTAATGTTTCTAATGGTTCTATTAAGGTTGATACAACCCAATATGGTGCTGTTGTTGGAATGCCTGTTCGGTGGAAGAAAAAAGTTATTGTTGAAAATTTAACTAATTTTGTTGTTGAACTTCCTTTTTGGGCCGAGAATATTAGTGTTTATAAAATTGAGAATGGAAGTTTTGATATTCAAAATGTTTCAAGGAAGAATGTGACTAAGTTCTCTATAACTGGGCAGATTTCTGCAGAAATTGATATTAATAAGAAGTCAGCAATTGTGAGGTTTTTTGATAATCTTTTTAAAAGTATAACTGGGAGGGTTGTCGATGTTGAAGAGAAGGAAGGATTTGTTGAGGTTAATATAACTGATAATGCAACTGAGTATGAGATTAAATATGAAACTCCTGGTCCTGTTTTGTTTGAAAGGAATATTGGGGGGAGAAAGATTGTTACAATTTCTTCAGACATTCATTATAATAATGTTTTGTCTTATTCAGAGTTATCTAAAGAAGTTTCTATTTCTAATATTAAGCTTTATCATTATGTTAATGATATAAAAGTTTTAACGGAATTTCAGTCGTATGACTCCAATGGTGAGTTAATTGAAGGTAAAAAAATAGATGTTGTTTTTGGATCTGAAATAGATGAGAATAAGACAGTTATTTATGATGGGAGCAATGAATCTATTAATCGAGGAAACGTGAGCGTTAAAGAAATCCTTAATGAGACTCTTGGTCTTAATGGAACTATAGTTGTTCGTGAGACGAAGTTGGTTAGTTTTATTACTTGGATAATTCCGCATTTGAGTAATCAGACTTATGAGATAATTATTGAGATTGAGAAGGCAGACCATTTAGATTCTAATAGAAGTTTTGTTGAGGATATTTATGAGAGCGTTAGGGTGAAGGATGGAATTTGGAGTCCAGCTATTGACGATTTGGAATATGTTAGAGTTACTTTTGAGGAGAATTTGACTAATGTGAATGATATTACAGTTTATGCAAGAGATATTAATGGAAGTTCAAATTTGGAAGTTTATTTGAAAGATGGAAATGAGCTAATTGCTCAAATTAATAATATAACTTTGGAGGGTTTTTATAAAACTTATTTGACAGGAATTCCTCAAAACAAGAGTTATGGCACATTTGATTTGAGAGTTAATGTTGGGGGTTCATTAGAGTTTGATTATATAGTTGATCCAATATCCATCAATTCTTCTTTAGGGGGCGGAAATAATGTTACAACTGAGAATGGTTTTTCACATCTTAATTTAACGGACGGGAGTTTGGTTTTGTATAATCCATTTGATTGGACTCCTGGGGGAAATTGGACAACTGGAATATTTGGGAATGCTCAATCTTTTGATGGGGTTGATGATTATGTTGACATTCCTAATTCAAATTCATTAACTTTTACAGATGGAACAAATGATAAACCTTTTAGTATTTCTGTATGGGTAAAGATGAATGATACAACGAGATTTAGGATAGTTAATAAAGATAGTCTTCTTGAAGGAGAATATGGATTAACTTTTTCAGGAGCAGATAAATTATTTTTTTATCTTGATGGAAATACTTATCAGAAGAGACTCTATCTTCAATCTACATCTGCTTATACCTCACTTGAAGGTTCATGGCATTCTGTTGTAGCAACTTATAATGGAAATGGTTCAAATACTGGAATGGAAATATATATTGATGGGCAATTAATTTCTTTTGATAGATTATCCACAGGAAATTATGGAAATATGAGTAATACGGGGAATAACATATATATTGGTGCATCTTTTCAAGTATCTTCTTCTTATGCAGATGGTTCAATAGACGAAGTTTTTATCTTTAATAGAAGTTTAAACTCAACAGAAATCATAGAATTAAACAACACATTCACTATCGTAAATCAAACAGGTTTGGTTTCACATTGGGCTTTGAATGAGAGTTTTGGTGTTGAGGTTTCTGATTCTGTTGGAAGTAATAATGGAAATGTATTTCCTCAGACAACATATGATTATACAAATTTATCAAATGATGGAACTGTTGAAGGTGCATTCTTTAATTTATCAGGGGGTCAAATAAACTTCGGTGGGGCTTATGAATTTGATGGGGTTGATGATTATGTTAATATAGATTCTGCTTTGAATGATTTAGCTTCTACGACAACTGGGACATGGTCTGCTTGGGTTAAACCGAAGGAGGGAACTCCTTCAGATTTTTCAAATATTGTTACTTTTGGAGACACTAATGCTAACGAGTTCTTTATTTTTAGGATGGAAAACACAACTGGTTTATTAAGGGTTTTCTTCAGAATTGCAAGCGGAGTTAAATTTGATTTGGATACTAACTCTAATCCTTTTACTAGTGGTGTTTGGACTCATGTAGCGGTTGTTCAAAATGGAACTTTTCCTGTTTTATATGTTAATGGAGTTCAACCTACTCAAGCATTTTCAAGTGAAGCGGATAAAACTGCTTGGTTTAATGATGCTTCTGGTTTAGATAATGGAAGAATAGGAGCTTTGAACTGGGACAGTAATGGTAATGGTCAATTTTTCAACGGTTCAATAGATGAAGTAATGATTTTCAATAGAAGTCTTTCAGCGTCAGAAATAACAACTTTATACAACAATCAAACATCAAGATTTATTCCAACGGGTTCTATGAATTTCACTAATTTAAACTTCGGAACAAATAATACTGTAAATGTTATAATTCCACAATGCCAACAATACAACGGCTCTCTTTTAAATTTCAGTATAAATGGCGGAACAGTTTCAACACTGGACTCAACATGCCAATTCAATGAATATAGTATGTCAGGGGATTTAACAAATGCGTATTTAACATTAGAATTATTCGCAGGAACAAACAACTTTTATTCTCCTTTGGTTGCAGGAGATCTTACTTTGAATGATTATTTTGCTGATATAATTTTCCCAACAATAACAGTAAATTCTCTAGCAAATAATTCAATTCACAAGGGAATCGTATCAATTAATGCAACAATTGAGGAATTAAATTTGAAGGAAGTAATTTATAATTGGAATGGAACTAATTACACTTTGTTTAACGATTCTGTCGTTTTAATGATGAATTTTGAAAACAGAAGTAGTTTGGGAGAAAATGATACTTATGTATTTGATGTTTCGGGTAGTGGGAATGACGGGACTGTTGTTGGAGGAAATGTTACAACTGCAAATGGAAAATATGGTCGGGCGATGATGTTTGATGGTGTTGATGATTATGTTGATTTGGGAAATGACGATAGTTTAAGTTTTACGGATTCAAATGCTTTCACTATTTCTATTTGGATTAAACCAGAAGTTTTAGATAGTACAAACAGAGAATATATTAGAAAGTGGGAAGCGGGTCAACTTCAATATATATTAAGACAAGACACAGCAAATCTATTTGAATTTATTTGGCATGATGGCACTACACAAAGAATTGAATCTACTGCATCTCCTAGTGCGAATAATTGGCATCATTTAGTTGGGACATTTGAATCTGGAAGTCAAACTTTATATATAGATGGAGTATTAAATGTTTCGAGTTCTCTTTCAGGAACATTATCAAGTTCCAATGCTAATACGTATATTGGTTACACTTTAGCTACTGCCAAAGGTTCAATAGATGAAGTAATGATTTTAAACCGTTCATTATCTCAAACAGAAATAGAACAACTATACATGTCAAATTTAAATAAATACAATTCTGTAAAATGGGAATTAATTGTTAATCAAAAACAGAATGCAACAACATCTTTGAGTTCGGGAGATTATACTTTTGAAATATTTGCATTGGATGATTCAGATAATTTGAATACTTCTCTTCAATATAATGTTCAGGTCGACACAATTTTTCCTACAATTACTTTCGAATCTCCGACGCCAAACAATAATTCAGAAGTTACTCTGGGTGGCACAATAACAATTACAGCGAATATATCCGACAACCTTGCAGGAAATACTTCGTCATGGATTGATTGGGACAGTTCATTAATTGGATATTGGGGGATGGATTCTTATAATTCAACTGGAGTTTTTGATAATTCTTCTTTTAGTAATTTTGGAACTTTTGGTGGAGGAATTGGAACTTCTGATATTACAACAGGGATTAGGGGGAATAGTTTGGAGTTTGATGGGGTTGATGATAAAATTAGTATTGGTGATGTCGGAAATATATTAACAATATCAACATGGGTTAATTTCGGAGATTCTCTTGAAAATTATGAGAGACCATTTTCTTGGGGAACTAATGGCTGGTCTTTGAGGTCGGCTAGCAATGGCGTTTTAAGACTTTTTTATGGGAATACTGGTTTTAATACTGGTTTTTTTACTTCTGCATCAATTTGGTATAATTTTGTGACAACTTATAATGGCACAGATGTTATAGTTTATGTTAATGGAAATGAAGAATTTAATACTGCCGTTTCGGAGGTTACTGGTTCCAACTCTTTTGTTATTGGTCCTGGTGGTTCTTTACAATATTTGAACGGTTCAATAGACGAAATAATGGTATTCAATAGAAGTTTATCTCAGGATGAAATTTCTGCTTTATATAATTCAAAGGTAAATAAGTTCAATGCAAGTTTTAGTAATTTGGCTAAGAAGCAATATGATTATACAGTTTATGCAATTGATGCTGTTGGTAATTTAAATACTTCTTTCCAGAATTTTACTTTAAATTATACATTAGACATAGATTCATTGGAATGGAAAACAACGGGGGGATTTACAGATGCTACTTTGGCATTTAATCAAATTTTAGACAACATAAATGTATCCGTTGATTCGTTCCATAAAGCAAGCACTTATTTAACAGTATTAGACCCAGACAATGTAAGTGTGGTAAATGGTCAATTTGTTTCAAATCTTTCAAATACTCTTTTTTCATGGACAAACAATGTTAATTTAAACAAAGTCGGAACATGGACTATAAATTTCACAACGAATGATTCAGTAGGAAATACAAACTTTACCACTTCAACTTTTTCTGTTTCAATAAATACACAAACATTAAGAGATGGGTGGTATGGTTATTCTGAAAATAAAATATTAACAAACTCCGAAATAATAGATTTGTCAACTTATGGATATGATATATTTGAATTAGAAGAAAATATAACAAATACTCAAACAAATTTTTCTATACTTTTGGATTCTATAAACAATTCAAGAACTGCAAATATAAAAGCGGGATTAAATTTTATTTTAGATTTTGACTATAATGATTCTGGGCTAAAAACTCAATATTTGATAGATGTAAATGAAAACTTTTCTTTATTGGATACAGTTCCTTACACGGATACAATTGAATATATTAGTTTAGAATTAAAGAATCAAGAACAATATACAACTTCAACGAAAGATTCTTTATTAAATGATTTTGCAGAAAACATAACTCAAACATATAGCAATGCATTTGTGATTTATTCTAAAAACTATAATTCTACAGGATTAGATAATTCATACATTCAATTTACTAAATTAATTTATTTAAATTCTCAAACAGAAACAGAATTTATTGAAGACCAGAAATACCATTTTAAAAATAATGCAAGTTTGAATAGAATTTATAATGCAATTCCCAGTGTAGTTAAAACTTTAGCAGAAGATTTTCATTCAAGAATAATAGGGACCTTAAGGGGGACGCCAGTCACAACTTTGGATGATGTAAATGCATCTGCTTTAAGCAATAATGATGTAATAATTTTCAACAATGGTTCTTCAATTTCTGATTATGTAATAAATGTAAGTGAATTAAGTGTTACTGGAGAGGATGTTTGGGATTCTACTGAAGGACTTTTAATTGAAATAAACACAGACGATTTATTTACTGTAAAAGTTAGAGGATATAATGCAAGTATTATTTATTTTGAAGATTTGGATTACATACAAATGGATAATTTAGTTGAAGGAACTTTATACAAGGGAAGTTCAACAAGCAAATTAGAGACAAACCACACAGATGGAAATTTAGATGGAAATTTTGGTATTGGGGCAGATTATGATATTCAAATAGAATTGCCAGATCCTAATTATGTTCAGGGAAATTTTATAACTTACTATGGTTGGATTAATGTAACTTCTATAAATTTTTCAAGTTATGCTATAGTTATTTTTGCAGATCAAAACAATGGAGAAATAGACTCTTTTGATTATGCAAATACAGAATATTATGGATATATTTCCGTAGCTGATTATAATAATACTGCTATTTGGAATGATGTAAAAAATAGAGAAGTGGATGACTGGTTGGTTTTAAATAATTCTTTAAATATTTTTGTTGATGGATTAGATTCCGGAATTATTGGGGGTACAAATTTCTCTAGCAGAATGAAAGATTTAATGGATTATGTCCAGGTAACAAAGGACAGAAAAGGAATTTTAAATACTTATACAGCTTATGAAAGTTTTGCAACATGGGGAACTGGGGGAGTAATGAAAGAATCATGTGTTAATAGGTGGAATGGTGCAAGTGCTAGTTCTCCAGATAGTTATACAAGAGAGGATTGGGATTTAGAATTAAATAAATCAGTTTGGTATCAAAATCATAATGTGAATGTTTATTGTCAAGCATTTAATAATCGTTCAACAGATGGAACTTTCACCGTTTTAAATTATACAGAATTACAAAATATATATTTTGCAAGTAAAGTTTTGGGATATGATTATTTCTATCTAGCCCAACCAGATTTCCAATATGCCCATGAGGAATATGTTTATGATTTGGGAACTGATTTAGATAGAACTTATCATTTAATTGGAACTGATTTATATTATAGAACTTATTCAAATGGAATAGTCTATTATAATTCAACTTCTGAGCAAGGATGGTTTGAAGATGGAAGAACGATTAATAGTTTAGATATTTGTTTTTATTTATACAATCCTTCTGCGACAGATGCTCACTGGAATTTTACTGTTAATCAGAGAGATTCGTCAGGATCTAATACTGAATATTCTTTTACTCAAGATTGGAGTGTAGGGGTTTGGAAATGGAAATGTGCAGATATTTCTTCAGAAACGCCACTTAATGGAATCTATTTAGTTGAAGCATGGGTTGGAGACCATACAGTAACAGTGGGGCAAGGATACAACCTTGGTTGGTCGTCCTATGCAAATTCTGGAAAACATTCTTGGTATGATACTTCTGCAACAGATTCATTTGCAGTGTACCCTGAAGACCAAAATTGGATGATAAATATTTCAATAAATCAATCTCTTAAAGCAAGCGTGGATATTACAAATAATATAACCCAAGTAGAAGTTAATTCTTCAATATCTGAATTATATAGAAATATAACATTAAATTCGACAAATTCTTTTCCAATAGAAATTTGGTCTAATCCAACCACTTTTAGTAGCTTTGGAAATATTAATTATCTAAATTCTACAGAAAATTGGGTTGTTTTGAATTATTTAAATAGTACTACTTGCGATTCTAATATTCCTACTTGGGGATTGAACACAATAGAGAGTAATACTGTAAAAGCCTGTATTGAGAATGCAGAGGGGGGAACTTTGGTTAGAGTTTCAGCCCCGAGTCTATCTAGCCAAGTATTTCAAATTGAGAATAGTGATGTAACTGCACCAACTATAACAGTTTTATCTCCAACAAACACAACTTATTCAACTTCAACTATTTGGTTTAATGCAACAGCTTCGTCAGCTGTTGATACATGGATTATAAATTATAACGGAACAAATGTTACAGTTTCAATCAATTCAACTTTAACCGTCGAGGATGGTTATCATAATTTATTGTTATATGCAAATGATTCTTTAGGAAATGATGCTTTGAATAATACGATTTATTTTAGTGTTGATGTAACTACACCTTTAATATCTTTCGCGACGGGAACTAAATCAGAGGGGGTTTCAGTGTCTCAAGATTTCATTTACTTAAATATCTCTTTGACTGAAAATAGTTTAGAAAATGTTAGTTATTCTTTGTACAATGAATCGTTAAATACTTCTGGTTTAGTTGGTTATTGGAATTTTGACAGAAACACAACGACAATTCGTGATTTGTCAGGAAATACAAACGATGGAACAAATTTTGGATCAACATTTAATTCCTCTGGATATCTTGGCGGGGCTTATGAGTTTGATGGTTCAACTAATTATGTTAATATAGATTCTGCTTTGAATGATTTAAGTTCTACAACAACTGGGAGTTGGTCTGCTTGGGTTAAACCTGTTAATGCTACTCCTTCAGGTTATGAATGTTTTATCACATTTGGAGATACAAATGCAAATGAATTGGTATATATTGCAGTGATTGGTGCAGGGGATAATAATGGTAAAATAAGTGGTGTTTTGAATGTTGCTGGAACTACACAATGGAATATTAGAACTGATAATGTAGAAATTGCAGATAACACTTGGACTCATGTTGCTTTAGTTCAAAACGGAACATTGCCTGCAATTTATATAGATGGAGTAAAACCTGCACAAACTTTGGCGATTCCAACAGCTCCAACTTCTTGGTTTAATGATGCATCTGGTTTAGATAATGGAAGAATAGGGGATTTGAATTTTAATAATGTGGGAGAGGATTGTTTCTTCAACGGTTCAATAGACGAAGTAATGATTTTTGACAGAGCTTTGTCCCAAACAGAAATCTCGGAGTTGTACAATAGAAGTTTAGTAAACTACACAACTTATTCTTCTGTTACTGAAATAAATTGGACAGGATTAACTGATAATGATTATCATTATTTTGCAGATGCTTTGGATACTGCGGAAAATTACAACCTTACAGATATAAGGTCTATAACTTTGGATGCGACTACGCCAACAATAACATGGGAACTTCCCACACCGACAGATGATTCGACAATAAAGAATAATTTTGCATATTTGAATACAACAATTACAGATGCGGGGGAAACTTCTGCATGGTTTGATTGGGATAAGTCTTTGGTTGGATATTGGGGAATGGATAGTTATAATTCAACTGGGATTTTTGATAATTCAAGTTATTCTAATTTTGGAAGTTTTGGTGGAGGAGCATTTGGAGTTTCAAATATTACTTCTGGGAAGAGGGGGAGTGGGATTGAGTTTGATGGGGTTGATGATTATGTTGATTTGGGAAATGATGTAAGTTTACAAATGAATCAAGAATTAACTGTTAGTGCATGGTTTAAGGCAGATACGTTAGGAGACCATGATGGAATGGTCACAAAAACTAATTTAGCTGCCTTTAGTGATGGATGGGGAATAACATACTTTTCTGGTAATTGGAGATTTTGGGTAACCCATTGGGGAGGAGCTGCTGGGGGAGGAGTTGCTATAAAAAGTTTTTCAGATACTACTTCTTGGCATCATATTGTAGGAACTTTTGATAAAAATGCTGGTTCTAATCAAGTAAATATTTATATAGATGGTGTTCTCGGTACCCCTGGCAGTTCAACTATCAATATAATAGACGCAGAGGACCATGATGCAATTATTGGGCAAGGTTTCATTGGAAATGATGCATGGTTCAACGGCTCAATAGACGAATTACTAATCTTCAATAGAAGTCTTTCGTCTCAGGAGATTTTGGCTTTGTATAATAATTCAGCAAATAGATTGTTTAATAACTTCACAGGTTTAACAAATGGACAAACATATAATTATTCGGCGTATGTTATTGATTCTGCAGGTAATTTGAATATTTCCTCTCAGAATTTTACTGTTGATACAACGGCACCAGAGGTAACAATTTCCCTCCCTGTTAATGGAAATACCTACACTACTTCAACAGTTACATTCCAAGTTACAACAAATGAGAACTCAACTTGTAATTATTCAACTGATTCTGGTGCAACAAATGCTTCCTTAACGGCAAACTCTGCTGGAACAATTCACACCTTGGCTGAAAGCGGATTCAGCAACGGGGATTATGTTGTAAATTATTATTGTGATGATTTGTCAGGAAATTCAAATAATACTATGAGTGCAAGTTTCACTGTTAGTGTTGCAGCCGCTGTGGAAGACGACACGGGCACTGGTGGGGGTGGAGGAGGCGGAGGAATAGTCCCTGTTTTCTCAGATGTTGAATTTGTATCGGTAGAACCAGAAGTTTTAGACTTAAATATTGTTTTGGGAAGGATTGAATCAGGTAGTATTTTTGTTGAAAATTTGGAAGATATTGCAAAAATATTTGAGATTGAAGTTAGCACTATAAGTTCATTGATCAGTTTTGAAACAACATCTCTTGAGATAGCTCCTGGAGAGATAGCTGAATTTAAATTTAGAGTGACTGCTCCTGAGGCTCCAGGAATTTATACTGGGAAAATTAGCATAATTTCTGGCAGTGTTAAGAAAGAAATGCTTGTAATAATTAAAGTTAAAACTGAAAAGAGTTTGTTTGATATAATTGTTACTATCCCTGATTCAATGAAAACATTGAGATTATCTGAAGTTTTATTGGCACAAATTGATTTAATCCAAATGGGAATAAAAGAAAAAATGGATGTTACATTGAATTATGTAATTAAGGATTTTGAAGGAAGAATTTATTTGATTGAATCAGAAACAATTGCAGTAATTAATCAAAAAGTTATTGAAAAAGAATTCAGGACTAACGAACTTCTACCAGGAGATTATGTTCTTGGAGCAGAAATAATTTATCCTGGCGGTGTCGCAGTTGCAAGTTCTCAATTTAGAATTAAAGAAGGTCTTAGTTTTGATAAACAGAGAATCTTTCTTTTGGTTGTACTTGTATCCTTAGTTGTTTTATTCTTTGTTATTAGTTTTTTCGTAGTTAAACATAGAAGAATGTTACGTAAAGGAAATAGGAGGATTTTAGCTTCTTTGTTAAGAGAAGGCAAGAAATAAAAACTCTTTTTTGTTTATAATTTAAAGATGGTGCTGAAAAAAAAACTTAAGAGATTGCTTTTTGGAATAGCTGTGTTTGCTATTTTATTTGTAATTATATTTTTTGCTATAAAAAATGGTGGTAATGGGAATGTTTTTTCCAAAACTTTCTTAATAAAAACAAATATTCCTTTTGGAAATGAAATACAAAATACATTAAGAATAAATAATCCTACTGAAGAGACAATTGATTTTGAAGTTTTTTTTGAGGGACTTGAAGGAATTGCATTTTCTGAAGAAAAAAGTTTCTCTTTAAATCCTGGAAAATATAAAGAAGTTGTTGTTGATTTTAAGGGGACTCAAAGTCCGGGAGTTTATTTTGGTTCTTTTGTAATTAATGGTCATGATAAGACTGAAAAAATACCAGTGGTTATTGGAATTGAAGACCCAGATAATTCTTTTGCACTTGTTCATGAAACAATCCCAAAATATGAAAATCCTCGTCCTGGAGAAAATTTTGGTTTGGAAATAAAATTATTTGATTTATTAAATAGGAGTATAACTTCTGTGACTTCACAATACTCTATTAAAAATTTTAATGGAGATGTTTTTTTACAAGGAAATTCTGATTTGGTCGTCGGAGGAAGCACGGTTGAAATAATTCATCTTCCTAAAGATTTGCTAGCAGGCAATTATGTTTTTATTTCGACAATAGATTATGAAAATGTAACTTCTTTTTCCACTTACCTTTTTTCTATTCAAGATAAAGAAATTGGTTCTTTCTTTTATGATTTTAGGTTTTTGGTTGCTATAACTTTTGGAATGTTATTTTTGGTTTTTCTCATTCTTTACTATTTTATTGGGACAAGAGATGAACTACTTGTCCAACTAAAAAAACAACAGAGTGCAGAATTAAGAAGTAATCTTAAATATTTTGGACGCTCTCAAAAAGCAATTGCCGTATCCAAAGAAAAACCAAAAGTGAAGAAAGCAAAGTTGGAGAGATTGAAAACTGTTAAGGAAAAAGTTATCAAGAAGATTAAAAAGAAACAGGGAGAACAGAAGAAAGAAGTTACTAAACTTAAAAAAGCGAAGAAGAAAGGAACTATTAAAACTAAACTTGGTCATTGGGAAAAAGAAGGTTACAAAATGTTTGATACGAAAAAAGAAGTCCAGAATATAACTAAAGCTAAACAAATTAGCGATTGGAAAAAAGGAGGATACAAT
>SDBV01004811.1_pt1 | contig 19221 bp, 22 predicted proteins | sample 2277081 | NCBI WGS metagenome assembly SDBV01 (sample SAMN10402039, study PRJNA504765) | marine sediment metagenome | isolation source: marine sediment core GS10_PC15, 223 cmbsf | place: Arctic Ocean: Southern Knipovich Ridge | collected 2010
GCATTGAATTGGAGAAAAAATAATCCCGATAAGATTAAAAAGATGCTAGACAAATATACAAAATCAGAGAAGTTCAAGAAACAGCAACATAGATATAAAACCTCAGAGAAAGGACGGAGGACTTGTAATAGAAACTGGCACTCAAGAAGATTAAAGAAACTCCAATTGATTGAAGACTTCTCCAATAAAGAATGGCTAGCTAAGTTAGCAACAACTAAAGGATTCTGTCCAAAGTGCAACATCTATGTAGGAATCCATAAGCTCACTTTAGATCATATCATTCCTATCAGTAGAGTTCCAGTTGGATTCGTTTATACTATTGATGAAGTCCAACCATTATGTTTGAGATGTAACTGTAAAAAAGGAGATGATACAAATGGCTAATCCCAACCCGGATACTTCAGGCTTAAAGCCAGGAGGCGCAATCAAACATGCGTTTTATGTAGATGGCTTCTTGCCCTGCAAGAACTGTCCTGTTCTAAATGGCTGTCCTAATGTCAACCAATTCAAGGATCAGCATGGTATGTTCCGCTGCAAAGAGTAAATCGGGGGAACGGTGAAGGCACCATGATGGCCCAGTTCACCATGGAGGATATTGCCCGGATTGGTCTTTTGAAGATGGACTTCCTCGGTCTGGCTAATCTTACTATCCTGAGTAAGGTACAGGAGATTATCTACCAGAATCGCGGCATTGAGATTGATTTATCCCATATCCCGATGGATGACGCCAAGACCTTCGACCTGCTGTCCTCAGGGGAAACTGCCGGTGTTTTTCAACTGGAGGGAGCCGGTATGCGCCGCTATATCAAGGAGCTTAAACCAACTACTTTCAGTGATATCGCGGCTATGGTAGCCCTGTATCGCCCGGGACCTATGGAGCATATCCCTACCTTCATTAAAGCCAAGCATGGCGAAGAGTCCATCCGTTATCCCCACCCGGCCCTGGCCGGCATCCTTGAGGAAACCTACGGGGTGATTGTGTACCAGGACCAGGTGCTCTTTATCGTACAGGCGCTGGCTGGCTATAGCCTGGGGCAGGCGGATGTCTTCCGTAAGGCAATGAGCAAGAAGATTCCCGAAGTTATGCAGAAAGAAAAGCTCAACTTTATTGCCGGCGCCAGGGAGAAAGAATTTTCGGCCGAGGTAGCTGCTGAGGTCTTTGCTCTCATCGAGCCGTTTGCCGGTTATGCCTTCAATAAGGCTCATAGTGTCAGCTATGCCCTTATTGCTTATCAGACGGCATATCTTAAGGCAAACTACCCGGCGGAGTATATTACCGCTTTCCTGATTACTAATGCCGACCAGCCGGAAAAGGTAGCCAGTGCTGTGGCCGAATGCCGCCGCCTGGGTATTACCGTGCTGCCGCCTGATATTAACCACAGTCAGGTCACCTTTTCTATCGAGAAGAATGATGATAGTACTCCGGCTATCAGTTTCGGGCTGGCCGCTATCAAGAATGTAGGTCTGGGAGCTATGGAGACGGTCATTGCTGAGCGTAATAAGGGGGGAGAGTTTAAATCTATTGAGGACCTTTGCCGCCGTAGCGACCTGCGCGGGGTAAACAAGCGGGTGATGGAAAGCCTGATTAAGGCGGGAGCCCTGGACTCTCTGGGCAACCGGGGCACGCTACTCCATAACATTAATAGTATCCTATCTCTGGCGCAACGGGAGCAGCGTTTACGGGAAACAGGGCAGTCTACCATGTTTGACCTGTGGGGGGAGACAATGCCGCCGCCTATGCCCAGCCTTGACCTGGAAACCGCCGGTATCTCTATGAAAGAGAAGCTGACCTGGGAGAGAGAGTTGATGGGAGTTTACCTTTCTGAGCACCCCTTCAGCTCTTTTGACAGCCGCTCAGCCCCGGAAAATACTATCCTGTGCGGGCAAGTTGATGTCGAGATGGTGGGGAAAACTGTACTGGTGGCTGGGATGGTAGCCTCGGTTAGCCATCTGTTTACCAAAGACCGTCGTCCCTTTGTCAGTGCCGTTCTGGAAGACCTGAATGGGCGGGTTGAGGTTATGGCCTGGACCCAGGTCTACGAAAGTACCAGAGAGCTGTGGCAGGAAGGGAACATATTGCTGGTTGAAGGGAAGGTAAGGCTAAGGGATGATAGAGTGCAGCTAAACTGCAACAGCGTCAGCCAGTACCAAGCAGAAATAGCCATTCCTGCACCCGATGAGGTGCCGCCGGTAGCTGAGGTAACTCCACCCGAAACTGCCTCACCGGTAACTCCTCCACCCGCAACTGCCTCACCGGTAACTCCTCCTCCCCAGGCTCACCGCCTGGTATTGAGTATCACTCAGAGCGATAATAAGGATGACGATATAGCCTCTCTGCAAAAATTGATTGGCCTTCTCAAGGACTTCCCGGGACAGGACGAGGTTACCCTGTCGGTGGGGAGTGGGGATAGTGTCGAGAACCTCAGATTATCTAATGCCAGCTATTGCCCCGAACTTCATCGCCGGTTGGTGGAGCTGGTGGGAGAGAACGGGCTGAGGGTAGAGTCTCTTGTCTCCTGAGAGGGAGATAGAAAAAGGAAAAAGCCGATGCCTCCAGATGACAGGACACTGGGACACAGAAAAAGACTGCGGGAGAAGTTTGTTAAGTCGGGCCTTAAGGGCTTCCATGACTATGAAATTATTGAGTTACTGCTGAGTCTGGGCACACCCCGTAAGGACTGTAAGCCGCAGGCCAGAGAGGCAATCAGGCGGTTCAAAACCCTGAGAGGAGTTTTGGAAGCTCCCCCCGACGAGCTGCAGCAAATAAATGGTATTGGTCTCCATAGTGCCTTTGGTATCAAGCTGGTGCAGGAAGTAGCCAGGGAATTCCTTAAGGAAAAGATTATTGATAAGCCTATCTATAAATCCGCCCAGGAGATTTTTGATTATCTCTACCACTCAATGAGAGACCTCAAGAAAGAGGTATTCAAGGTTCTTTATCTAAATAGCCAGAACCAGATTATTGAAACGGCAGACCTCTCTACCGGTACGGTGAATAGCAGTTCTGTCTCTCCCCGTGCGGTTATGGAGAGTGCCATCAGAAATAATACCGTCTCGCTGATTTTTGTCCATAACCATCCCTCAGGCGACCCCTCCCCCAGTAAAAACGATAAAGATTTGACCAGAGACCTGGTTTATGCCGGTAGTATCATGCGGATTGGGGTCCTGGACCATATCATAATAGGTAATGACAGGCACTTTAGCTTCGCTGGCGAAGGGTTGATTGAGCAGTACGAAATGGACTTCTTAAACTTGAAAATGAAAGGAGTCTCTGAGGCTAAACGGAGATTATACAGAGCTAAACTATCGGCCACTGAGCTTCCCTGGCTGCCGTGACGGCGGCTATGAAACCTCTTATCCCCAATCGGCACAAATCTGCCGATATATTGACAGTTGGTGTGGGCTGTGGTAGATTTTAAAATCAAGTGATTCTTCTAATAGAAGTTCTAAAATGCAAGAAAGGGTTTATCAAAAGCCCAGTCTCCTGATTGTTGACGACGCACAGATGGTCTGTGATATTCTCTGCGACCAGCTGAGTAAACGGGGCTATCTGTGCGTGGCTGTTTACAACGGTAATGAAGCTCTCACCGAGCTGACAACACGGCGCTACGATGTGGCTTTGGTGGATATCAGGTTGCCTGATATGTCGGGTATGGAGATATTAGCGAAGATACGGTCGGATTACCCCGCCACCGAAACTATTATGATAACCGTGATCAATGAAGTTGATGCCGCAGTTGATGCTATGAAGTTGGGGGCTCTGGATTATATTGTCAAACCATTTAACCTTGATAAATTAGATACCAGTATACGTACCGTCTTAGAGAAAAAGAAACGTTTATCGGAAAGTAGAGCTTACCAGGCACCGTTTCGTCTTGGAGATGAAGAATACCTTAATCGGCTGATTTTCATAGCCGAGGGGGTAGAAGCCAGGCATAACTTGCTTTATGGTCATTCAGAAATGGTGGTTCAAGAAACCGTTGATGTTGCCCGGTACCTTGAGATACCCGAGGAAGAAATTCAGCAGTGGGTAGCTGACAGGGCAAAACATACTGCCGAGAGTGAGGCAGCCATAGAATCCTCTCTAAACAAGCTTGAACAGAATCCACTTGCCCAGCAGATAATGGGTATCGATGTGCCTCTGATCACGCCAAAGGATGACGAGTCGAAGAACTGAGGAAGGCGTAAGATAGTGGAACTGACTGTTGTTGAGGAAGCGACTTTTTACTGACGGTCATAGATTTATCTAAAATTTGAGCTCTCCAGGGAAAGAAGGTTCCGCTTCATCTCTATTCCCCCGCCGAAGCCCCCAAGCTGACCACCACTGGCTACTACCCGGTGGCAGGGAACGATAACAGGCAGCGGGTTTCTGCCCAGAGCCTGGCCCACGGCCCGTGAAGCCCTCGGTCTCTTAATCTGATTAGCCACCCAGGCGTAACTCCTGGTTTCCCCGTAAGGAATGAGCCTGGTTATCCGCCACACCTCACGCTGAAAGGGAGTGGTCCCCGACGGGTCAAGTTCTTCAGGGAAGGCTGGCTGAGAGCCGCTGAAGTAAGCCTTGAAGCGTTCCGCTAAGTCGGTAAACAGGTGGGGAGACCAGCTGGCCTGGTTTAGGCTATTACCCAATAGCCGACAAGCTTCTTGAGCTGAGCGCTGGGGTAAGGTAGTTCCCAGCAGACCTTTTGCCGAGGTCAGAATCCCTACCCAGCCCATACTGGTGTTGAAGGTGATATAATGCAACTTTTCGGTCATACTATTTAGGCGGCAGAACTGGGGATTAGCGCCTTTATTTTTTGACTGCAGGGGCTGTGGTAATGGTTCAGGGAAGGTGCTGAGTAAATAGCATCAGGTGAATTTAAGTCTTGTCCGACTGCTGGCGGCGTCGCTGGATAGAGGCTGCCAGAACTATCACCGCTGCCCCGAGCAGAATGCTGATTAGAACCTGAATTAGCAGTGGTATATTCATACTGAGGAAGAAGGCAAAGGTGAAAATGCCAGCCACATAGGCAAGAACGCGGGTTACCATATATGCCCTAACCGGCTTTTGCTTTATAGTGCGGTAAATAAGCCAGCCAATGAAACCTAAAGAAGCCAGTATGGCTACTGCTATCAACACTTAGCTCACCACCCTATCTCTTCAAAATATTTGCTCAAAAAAGCGAACATACCTATTGTTAATAATAGAGAAACCAGTTGCCATACCTCGGACAGGTACTTCACATAGGCTATTGCCAGATAGCCGACACCAGCCAGGGAGAACAGGATGCCAAATCCGAATAATACATACTCTACTTTCATTTATTCATTAGCTCCTCAATACTACCGGGACGGAGGCGGTATCGGTTTTACCGGATACTCGGATGAGTAAGGAACCCTGTCGACATAGACAATAATCTTTCGTTCTATGTCCCCCCTCTTGATTATTACCGTGTACTGATAGCCTTGCTCCGGAGGAATATCTGCCGGTAGAAACTGGCTGGTATCCATTACCCATTCCAGTTGTCCTTTCTCAAAGGCAGCTATTTGTAATGGCTGCGATATTAAATCACGCACTTTTTCCTGGCTGTGCCACACGGCCGCTTCAATATCAGCCTGATAGCTGGAAAACCGGCGGTTGTCCACTTCATAGCGGAAGAATGCCTTATCGTCTCGGTTTACCGATAGATAGTAGGCATTTTTTACTCCATCCGGTGTTCCCCGGTCCTGACGCAGCCAGAAATCCGACTGTATTTTCTCTTCTCGTTCCCCGGTGGTTACATAAACGGTATCATAGATGCCCATGTAGCCATCAACGATGAATATGACAATAAGCCCGAAAAAACAGGCCAGCGTTAGATATAAGAATAGATTCTTTCGCATCGGTTCTATTATACCACAGGTTTTACCGGCGTGATATAATGGCAACCGTAGCTGAGCCGCTTAAGCGGAAAGGCGGAGGCGGCTAAAATAATTTAAGGAGTGTAGCAGAATGGTGGTCGTGGCCAAAGATGATGATGTTCAAATCGAGAAGCTTGAGCTGGGTGCCTTCGGTACTAACGCCTATATTGTGGTATGTCAGAAAACAGGGGATAGTCTGGTGATAGATACCCCGGCGGAGGCGGGTAAAATCATTGACAGGTTGCAGGGTACTAACCCCAGATATATATTGCTGACGCATAACCATATGGACCATCTGGGTGCCCTGGCCGAATTACACTCCCGGTTAAAGGTTCCCCTGGCGGCCCACGCCTTAGATACCGGGAACCTGCCATCATCTCCGGAGATGCTGCTCAGTGACGGGGATACAATTTCACTGGGAGTCCTGGAACTGGAAGTGCTGCATACCCCGGGGCATACTCCGGGTAGCTTGTGCTTTAAGGTGGGCGGCTACTTGATATCGGGAGACACCATCTTCCCCGGAGGGCCGGGTAAAACAGGGACCGCCGACGCTTTCCGCCAGATAGTTAAATCGATAACCGAAAAGATTTTTGTGTTGCCCGATGATACCCCGATATATCCCGGCCACGGCGAGGCTACGGTGGTAAAGCAAGAGAAAGACGAATTTGCTGTCTTTTCTGCTCGTTCCCATGATGCTAACCTTTGCGGGGATGTACTCTGGTTTTCGGCTTAGCCGGCTCTGGCAGGTAAGGGGTCGATTACCGCCATATCTCCTCGCGGTGGAAAGCCTCGGCCAGTTCGCAATCTTCTCCCTCGGCCATCATCTGGCACCGCTCCCTGAGACGTTCTTCTAGTGACGGAGTGCGACTGTTCCCCATCTGGCTCTTATGGCAGTGCAGGGCGGCAATCTTGATATCAAAGGTATCGGTGATATCAGAACGATAATTGGGGTCCTCTGAAGCCCAGAGCAGTATTTCTTTAACCTTGTGAGGCTGAAGGCCTTCTTCCAGTAGTTCGGGATAAGAGTGAATATCCCGGGCATAGGGGAAAATGGCATCCAGTACAACCTGGCTGGCGATGCGATGGTCGCGATGCCAGATATAGCGGCGGTATGGGTCACTGGTTACTACTGTCTCCGGCCGGTACATTCTTATCAGGCGTACCAGCTCTTTCCTGAACTCAGGGGTATCTTCCAGAGTCTGGTCGGGATGACGCAGGAATATGACCTCTCTAACACCTAAGAGCTTGGCGGCCGCCAGCTGTTCCTGTTCCCGGATTCTGGCCAGTTCCTCCGGTTTCATTTCAGGGTCGCTGGAACCCTTGTCACCGTTGGTGCATACTACGTATATTATCTCCTTACCCTCCCCTGTCCAGCGCGCCACGGTACCGGCGGCACCGAATTCGGCATCGTCCGGATGCGGGGTAACCACCATCACCTGAGCCTGCTTGGTCATATACCTGAGCCTCCTTGATTTAAGATGCTTAAAAATATATTGTATAACATTCTTCAGGCTGGTACAATTATAGCCAGAGGGTGCCGAACAGCTACCATGAGTAATTCCCCCGATACCATTAGAAATTATCAACCTGCAGATTTTAATAAGTTCGTCCAGCTATACAGTGATGCCGAAAAACTGGAGCCGGCCGGGCGTTTCATCTCACCACAGGGTATTGCTGAGAACCTGGGCCGGCCCAACTACTCTCCGGAACACGACCTGTTTGTTGTCGAAACAGCCGGGAACATAATCGGCTACCTGGATATTACCTCGAATCTGGACATCAGGCGGGTGATACTCGACTGCTGGGTGCACCCGGAGTATCGCCGAAAAGGGCTGGGTAGCAAACTCGTCGGTTATGCCATTCATCGGGCTAAAGAATTGGGCGCAAAAGTAGTCCATGTAAATATAGCCCGGGAAAATTCGGTTGCCCAAAATGCGCTGTCTAAACTGGGCTTCGAGTGTGTGCGGCGGTTCCTTGAGTTGAGGCTGGACATGACCGAGGTCCGCTGGGCTGATATTGACCGGGCGGCTCTGGAGTACCGCCTTATGCAGCCTGGGGAAGAAGACCAACTTACCCTGATTCAGAACCGTTCCTTTGCCGGTACCTGGGGATACAATCCCAACACCGTGGAAGAAATAACCTACCTCATTAATTCCAGCAACTATTCCCCGCAAGATGTAATTTTCACCTGCGAGGGGGATAAGGTCGTCGGTTATTGCTGGACGGGGATAACCGGGCGGGGGGAAGCCGGTACCGACCCGGGAAAAGGACGACTCCTGATGCTGGGAGTAGACCCGGATTACCGGGACAGGGGAGTGGGTGAAAGGGTGCTGCTGTCCGGATTAGCCCATCTCAAAGATAAAGGTCTGCGGGTGGTTGAATTGACCGTGGATAGTGAGAACAAAGCGGCTTGTGACCTTTACCGGGCGCTGGGTTTTGCGGTTGAAACAAGCAGCTTATGGTACGAAAAGGTAATAGACTAAACTACGGGAGCAAGATAATCAGCCAGCACCATCTGGAATTCCCGGGCAACCGCCTCAGCGATGTTTGACCAGCCAAATCGACTTACTGACGCCCGAATCGAGAGGGTAGCTTCGGCATTATGATTCTGCCGGGAAAGAAGCAAGGCTATTTTGTCGGCAAGGTGGTGGGGGGTATTGTCGGTTACCACATATCCCGTTTCTCCCTGGCGAATAATGCTCTTGAGGTCACCAACATCAGTGGCCACTACGGGGGTACCGCAGGCCAGGGATTCCAGGGCTACCAGCCCAAAGCTTTCGTAATAGGAAGGGACGACACAGACATCAGCCGCACTGTAAAAATAAGGTAGTCTCTCTTGCTTTATCAGACCCGGGAAAGTAACTGAATCCTGTATATGAAGGTCGCGACACAGCCCCTGGAGCCTTTCCATTTCAGGCTGGCTATGTTTATCGCCACCGATGATTACCAGTCTTGGCCTCTGCCCGTTTTGCAGGTAAGGCATTGCCCCCAGTAGCGGCGCTATCCCCTTTAATGGCTCAATCCTGCCGACAAACAGGACGAGCTTATTGTCCGTCAGGTTCAGCTGCTGCCTGGCTATCTCTTTGTCCACGGGCTGGAATAACTCCAGATTGACTCCGCAGGGGACAACACTGACTTTCTGCGGCGAAGCGCCGTAGTGCCGGATGATTTCCTCTTTTTCTTTCTCCGTGGGAGCGATAATATGATGGCAATTTTGGGCTAAATCTCGTTCCGTCTCAATACGAAGTTCCGGCTCATCTTCGCCAAGACCAATGGTATTCTTAACCGCACCCAGCGTGTGGAACATGGTGATATGAGGGACATGCCACCATTGCTGAAGATATTTCCCCACCCATCCCGAGAGCCAGTAATGGCTGAATACCAGGTCATATTGCAGGCCGTTATCCTTCCGGAAACTTTCCAGATTACCGGTGAAGTCGGGCAGGTAGGAATATACAGCTAACTTATGTATCTCTTTATCCTCACCGGCCCTGAGGTGAATCAGCCGGGCATTGTCACCCAGGACGACAATCTGAGGGTCTTTGGGGTCATGAATACGGGTGTAGACATCCACCAGGTGTCCTTGCTTGCCCAGTTCGGCGGCAAGCTCCCGGATGTAGACACTCATGCCCCCGGTATCTTTCGCCCCCAGAGTCCCTACGGGACAGCTATGGGCACTAAGCATAGCTATTCTCAGTTGATTACCTGCCATCGGAGTTCTCTCCTCTTCAGTATCACTTGATTGTTACCTGGCATCTATATAATGGGACTTCTCTCCCGCCCAGGTGGTATTTGTAGGGTTCGTTTCCTTTGAGGAAGTCCCATTTTTGCCTGCCCTTCTCAATACTCTCCTTGATGCCGAGGACTTTACAGAGTAGCCCCACGCTTAGAGAGTTGTATCGGGGGTCATAGGCACTGTTATAGAGGTATATTACATCATTGTAATAAAAACACATAATCATCGCCGCTGGTATCTTATCCAGCTCAAGAATACCGAATCTGAGTAATCCAAGCTCGGCCATAGCCTCGGCTAATGACCTGAAGAACGATTCCATCCGGGCAGTCATGAAGTTGGCTTTCTCTTCGTGGCCCATTGAGAATAGTTTCAAGAAAGTGTCCATGAAATCTCCAACCGGTTGTTTCACTTCAATGAAGCGGTAATTTGCCTTATCTGTCTCCGCTAACCGCCTTAACTTGCGCCTGACTTCATGGCGTTGCTTTTTGGTTAATGCCGCCAGGTACTCCTCCCAGCTGGCGGGCAGGTCTAGCTCCACAGAGGTATCCTCCGGGTGGCTGAGGACTTGATACTCTAGCTGCTCGGCGATACCTACCAGGTTAGTGAGCACTGTGGAACCAGGTCTCAGGGCTTGCATATCCAGCTGATTAATCCCCCTCTGCCTCAAATCATCGAGCAGGGTACCGAAGAATTCGGTCTCCATGCCGGGTACAATAACGAAGTCGAGGTAATCACAGACATCAGTACTACCGATGATGGAAGCCGTTTTTTCTTTTAAAAAGAGTGGCGCAATACCAATGATTTTATCGCCCTGTCTAACTGTGCCCAAATATGGTTCAGCTTCGGGTCCGAATTCCTGCCACCAGACCTTCAGCCAGGCAGGCAAAACGAAGACCGAGTCCCACTGCAGATGGAGACTCGGATCTGTCCAAAAGGAAGCCAGGCTGTCAAAACTCTCCTGGGTAATGGTACAATCCATGCCTATTTACAAGTGTAACATTTTAGCATACTTGAAGCAATATAGAGGGTATATGGCCTAAGGATTCCGGCTCTTTACTTTTTATTGCCGGCCGGTTACAATTCGTGGCAGGACTAAGCTTGTTTGGGAGGTGTCTATGGAAGCCAGAGAAGTGATGCTGAGGTCTCTGGAACAGAGCCAGGAGTACCTGACCAAGGCACTGGACGGGCTGACTCAGGAGGAGGCTGTCTGGAGCCCGGGGGAGGAATGCAACAGCATTATTTTCATCCTGTGGCATACGGCCAGAGTGGAAGACTTCTTTGTGAACCGCGTGATTCAGCGCCGGCTCGAGCTCTATGAGACGGAGGGCTGGTTGGAGAAGCTGGGTACCCCGGCCAAGGGCTCAGGTTGGGAGTATACCGGGGAGCAGCTCCAGACTTGGCCGGTGCCGAAGCTGGAGATCGTCCAGGGATATGCCAGCTCGGTCCGGGAGAAGACGCTGGCTTTCATCAGGTCGGTTACGGCTGAGCAGCTGTCTGAAGTGCCGCGGCCGGAGCGCTCTCCCGATTCGATAGGCGCTACGCTGACTCGTATCATCACGGAGATAGCCCTGCACACAGGGCAGATTGCCTATCTGCGTGGGGTGCAGCGGGGGCTGAGTAAATAGCTTTACTTTTGATTACAGGCCAGTTACAATGCGGTCAAGTAAACTGAGAATATGCAGGGGGTGTCTATGGACAGTTGTATTGAACTAATTGTAAGGTCTTACGCACAAAGTGAAACCTGGTTAAGCAAATGGCTGGACGGGTTAACTCAGGAAGAAGCTGTCTACCGAGGCACTGAGGAATGTAATAACATTCTCTGGTTACTGTGGCACTTTACCCGTGGAGAAGACCACTTTGTCAATGTCCTGATTCAACATGGAGAAGAAGTCTATGAAACGGGAGGTTGGCAACAGAAGATGGGTACTCCTTCGGACAGGGGCCCTGGCTACACATTGGAGCAGGTACATGCTTGGTCTGAACCAAAGCTGGAAGACATGCGGGGGTATCATAACGCGGTGCGGGAGAAGACCCTGGCTTATCTCGATTCTATCACCTCCGAGAATCTGTCAGAAGTAGTGCAGCCTGACGGACGTCTGCCGACAGTAACGGCGATACTGTCACGCAGTATCACTGAAGTAGCCTTACACATCGGACAGATTGGCTACCTGCGTGGGATACAGCGGGGAATTAACAAGTAGTACGCCAGTTCAAGGAAGGGTGCATTCAGGTTCAGCCGATGGCGGCTTGAGACTGGGAGAGTGACGCAGTCCGGCAAGACTTTGCCCGGGCTTTTCTCTACGCGCATTAAAGTTCGAACCCCTTCAGCGAGAGCAATCGATACCAATGTTGCCTGTGATGCCTAATTTACCTAAAACAGGGTGTTTATTTTAGAAATCCAGGCATTTTTTCTACCGATATCCAGGGTATTACCTCTTTACATCTATCGGTCTAATAGGTTATTCTATTGTAGAATTTTGAAGAATTTTATAGATTCCGATAGATTTGGATGCCTGACTTCATCAGATAAAAAGCAGTTTATCATTTGCCTGGTCACTTTAGCGAATTTCTGAGGAGCATAAGCTTTGGTTCAAGAGTCTTTAGTTAGTATTAGTGAAGCCAGTCGTACCCTGGGGGTTAGTGAGGCGGCTCTGCGGCAGTGGACAGGTGAAGGTAAGCTGAAGGCCTTCATAACTCCCGGCGGTCACCGGCGTTATTCAAGGGCGGACTTAAGGAAATTCATGAGCTCACACCATAAGGTGCTCGGTATCAAAGACCTGGTTGTCGAGTTGGAAGATACTGTTAGTATACACCGGGAGATTTCTAAGACTTCGCTTAATACCACTTCATGGTACAACAAGCTCAGTGGTGAATCTCAGGAGCACTTGGCTTCGCTGGGTCGGCAGCTTCTCAATCTGATTGTCAGATACATAACGGCGTCCTCCAAGCGTGAAGAAATCGTTGAACTGGCTCGCGGCGTTGGTGGTGAACATGGGGAAGTACTGGCCAAGCTAGGACTTCCCCTTACCGAGTCCGTGGAGGCGTTCATTCTGCACCGTGACCCCATCATGAACGCGGCTAGTCACCTGATTGGGAAAAAAGAGGCATTTAGCGGACGTGTTGCCGAGGCAATACCGCGGGTAGATCACGTTATGGATGAAGCCCTGGTCTCGCTGGTAGCCGCCCATCAGCAATATAAGGATGTGGTCAAGGATGAGCCAAAGGGAGGCACTGTGGCATGATATCAATCTCTCGTTTGCTCTGTGACACGATTAGTCCCGGTGATAGTCTCCGCTACAGCAAGGCGAAGGGGCATCCCGCAGGTATCAGCAAACCGCCTCCGGGGACACCACGGCCGGTGGTGGTCTGGAACTGCACCCGGCAGTGTAATCTACGCTGTATCCACTGTTATGCCAGCGCCGGCAGCCGCCGGTCCCCGGAAGAAATGGATACGGCCGCGGGAAAATCATTTATTAGTGACCTGGCTGATTTCAAAGTGCCGGTGATTTTATTCTCGGGGGGTGAGCCGGTGCTCAGGGAAGACTTGTTTGAGCTGGCTGATTTTGCCACGGAGCAGGGACTGAGGATTGCCCTGTCCACTAACGGCACACTAATTACTGAAGAGATAGCCCGGAAAATCAGCCAGGCGGGCTTTGCCGAGGCAGGGATAAGTCTGGATGGTATCGGGGCGAACAATGACCGTTTTCGTGGTCAAGACGGGGCTTACCAGACAGCCCTGGCCGGTATCAGGAACTGTGTCTCTCTGGGGGTAAGAGTGTCATTGCGCCTGACCATCACCCGATTCAACTATCAGGAAATCCCGGCTATTTTTCAGCTGATTGAGGATGAAGGCGTAGCCCGAGTCTGTTTCTACCACCTGGCCTATTCGGGTCGAGGTAGCAGCCTGCGGGAGGAGGATATTACTCACTCCCAGACGAGGGCAGTGGTCGACCAGATTTGCGAGCATACTCTGGATTTGCATCAGCGTGGCTTTAGTAAGGAAGTCCTTACCGTAGGTAATCACGCCGATGGTGCTTATCTTTATCTAAAGTTGCGGGAGCAGGACCCGCAGCGTGCCAGCACCGTCCTGGATTTACTGAAAATGAACGGAGGCAACAGCTCCGGCATCAAGATAGGGGCTGTTGATGACCTGGGGAATGTCCATCCTGACCAGTTCTGGTGGCACCACTCATTAGGTAATGTCCGGCAGAGAAAATTTGGCGATATATGGACGGATACCTCGGAACCGCTGCTGCAGGGACTGAAGAACCGCAAACAGTTGCTCAAGGGGCGCTGTGCCCGATGTCAGTATCTTGACCTCTGTAACGGTAACCTGCGGGTACGCGCGGAGGCGGTATTTGGTGATGTCTGGGCGGAAGACCCGGCCTGCTATCTCACCGAAGAGGAGATTGGACTGGCAAAATGACGGTAGAAAAGGAAAGCAATCGGCAGTCGAGAGATACTCTCAGTCCCCAGTTGCGGCTGGTAGCCTGGGAAATAACCGGTAGTTGTAACCTGTTTTGTGCCCACTGCCGGGGTTCAGCCAGCGATACTCAGTATAGCGGTGAGCTGTCAACTGAGGAGTGCTTTCAACTCATCGACCAGATACGGGAAGTAGGCAAGCCAATTCTTATCCTGACCGGTGGCGAGCCACTGGCTCGTCCCGATGTGTTCACAATCGGTAAATATGCCGCGAGTAAAGGGTTGAGGGTGGTCATGGGCAGTAATGGGACCCTCATTACCGAGGAGGTGGCGGCTAAATTGAAGGATGTGCCGTTATCGCGTATCGCGGTAAGTCTGGACTTTCCTGAGGCCAAACTCCAGGACGACTTTCGTGGTCAGGCGGGCGCTTTCGAAGCCGCCGTGACGGGGATAGCTAATGCCCGGCAGGCGGGTATCGAAATTCAGATTAACAGTACCATTACCCGGATGAATGTCGACTATCTGGATGAGCTACTGGCGCTGGCAACCAAGGTGGGGGCGGTTGCTTTTCACCCGTTTATGCTGGTACCAACCGGCCGGGGGAAGGGGTTGGAATCAGTGGAGCTGCCGCCGGAGCAGTATGAGAAGACGCTGAACTGGATATATGATAAGCAGCAGGAGCTGGGTGACAGGATGTTCTTCAAACCGACCGATGTCCCCCATTATATGCGGGTGGTTAAGCAAAGACAGAAGCAGGACGGGGCAGTACCGGTGACACAAAAACCATCGGCGGCCGGTCACCACCCGGCCAATGCCATCACCCGCGGTTGCCTGGCTGGCGTTGGCTTTTGCTTCGTCTCCTACCAGGGCAAGGTTAAGGGGTGCGGGTATCTTGATGTGGAAGCCGGAGATGTCAGGGAGGAAAGTTTCAGTCGTATCTGGTCTGATTCACCTCTGTTCGGCAACTTGAGAGACCTGTCAAATCTCAAGGGGAAATGCGGTGTTTGTGAATACAAGAGAATATGCGGTGGCTGCCGGGCTCGAGCTTATGAGACTACCGGGGACTATCTGGAAGCTGAGCCTTATTGTGTTTATCAACCAGCCGCGCCGCTAAAGGATTTAGTGGATGTCTAGTATGACCCTCGACAGTATTGACCGAAAACTGCTCAACCTGGTGCAGACGGAATTTCCGTTAACCGTGGAGCCATATGCCGACCTGGGAGGGCAGCTCGGTATTGATGGAGAAGAGGTAATTCAGCATCTTGAGCAGTTGAAGATAGCCGGGATTGTCCGCCAGATAGGGCCGGTAATAGATGCCAGAAGCCTTGGTTACCAGAGTACGCTGGTGGCGATGAGGGTGGCTGAGAGCCGGCTGGATAAAGCGGCGCAACTCATTGCTGACCACCCCGGAGTCAGCCATGCCTACGAACGGGACCACCACTTTAACTTCTGGTTTACCCTGTCAATTCCCCCGGAGGTTGACATAGAGACTGAGTTGAAGCGGTTGACCGGCCCTGTCGGTGCTGAAGCCGTCTTTGCCCTGCCGGCGCTAAAATTGTTCAAGTTACGTGCCTATTTTGATATGGATGGCGATGGTCAGTCGGCGGCAGAAAGTGGCGCACAGCCGGGCGGTATTGTTCAGTCAAGGGTCGAGCTTTCTGAACTAGACAGATTGATAATTAACGGGCTGCCCCAGGACTTGACTCTGGAATCCAGTCCCTTTACTGCCGTTGCCGCCGGCCTGGGTATCGCTGTAGAAGACCTTTTAGCTCAGTGCCAGTCACTCAAACAGCGTGGTGTCATGCGGCGTTTTGGGGCGGCTATCAACCATAAGCGGGCCGGTTTCAAGGCAAATGCGATGACCTGCTGGGTGGCGCTGCCCGATGTGGTGGATATTGCCGGCCGAAAGCTGGCTTCACTGCGGGAGGTGAGTCACTGCTACGAGAGAAAAACCAACCCGCTGTGGCCGTATAATCTCTTCGCCATGATACATAGTCATTCCCCGGAGGCGTGCCGGGAGATAGCCGATAAAGTGTCTCTGGAAACTGGTCTTGGGGATTATGTACAGCTCTTCAGCACCAGGGAATTTAAAAAGGTGAGGGTCAAGTATCAGGTATGAAGAAAGAACAACCGGCTGCCTATTATCCGGTTTTCCTGAATCTTGCCGGCAAAAAGTGTGTCGTGGTCGGTGGTGGACAGGTTGCCCTGCGTAAGGTCAGGGCACTGCTGGAGTGCGGGGCTGATGTTGCCGTGATTAGCCCGGAACTCTGTCCGGAGTTGATTGAGATGGCTGAAAAAGGAGAGATAAATGCGCTCCGCCGGCAATACCAGCCGGGTGACCTGGGGCAGGCGTTGATGGCCATAGCGGCCACCGATAATAGCGATATTAACCGGCAGGTGGCAACGGAAGCCCGGGGAAACGCGGTCCTGGTGAATGTTGCCGATGACCCGGATAATTGTGATTTTATTGCTCCCTCGTATCTGCGGCGGGGGGATGTTACTATTGCCGTCTCCACTGCCGGTAGCAGTCCGGCGCTGGCGCGGAAAATCCGAGCCCGGTTAGAGGCAGACTTCGGGGATGAATACGCGGCTCTGGCGCGGTTGGTTAGTGAAGTACGCACCGCGGTAAAAAGGCAGGGAATCAGGGTTAGTAGTGACGCCTGGCAGGAAGCCCTGGACCTGGATTTATTGAGTGACCTGGTGAGGACAGGGAATGATGAAAAAGCCAGGGACACCCTGCTCAGTAACCTGAGAAATAATAAAAGTAATTGAGGAGAGGTTTACTTAAATGCATGTTAGCTTAGTGGGCATAAATCACAGTACGGCACCGATTAGTGTCCGGGAGAAGGTGGCTATCACCACGGAACAGCTTGACGACTCTCTCTCGTTGCTGAGCCAATATGTTCCCTGTGGCATAATTATATCTACTTGTAACCGTACTGAGGTTTATACTGCGGCTAGCGATATCCTTCGCGCCGAGGAGGCTAACATCGAGTTCTTGAAGGCTCACCTGGGTGTGTCGGATACCGATTTGTTGCAGCATATTTATACCCGTAGGGATGGGGTGGCGGTGGAGCACCTGTTCCGTGTCGCCAGCGGTCTCGACTCGATGATTATCGGCGAATTTGAGATTTTGGGTCAGGTGAAGCAGGCGCTGGAGGCGGCGGAAAAGGCGGAGATGGTGAATTTACCACTGCGCCATCTCTTCCAGGGCGCGGTGCGCACCGGCCGGCGGGTTCGGGAGGAAACAGGAATCAGTAAGAGTGCGCTTTCGGTCAGCTCGGTGGCCGTAGACCTGGCCGCCGGGATTGTTAACGACCTCGAAAGCTGTAAGATGCTGGTTATCGGGGCCGGTGAGGCGGGCAGGCTGGTGGCCAAAGTGGCTAAGGAGAGAGGGACTTCCCAGATAGTCGTGGCTAACCGGTCTCAGGAAGCCGCTTCAGTGCTGATGGCGGCGCTGGGTGGTATTTCGGTCACCCTGGACAATCTGGTAGATGAACTGAGTACGGCTCATATTGCCGTTACCTGCACCGGAGCGCCCCACTGGATACTGGATTCCCGTCTGGTAGCCGAGGCAATGAGGCACCGCGCTGAGCTACCCCTGGTCATAATTGATATCGGTGTTCCCCGTAATGTGGAGCCGGCCGTGGGGCAAATAGACAATGTTTTCCTGTACAACATTGATGACCTTACCGAGATTTCCGGCCGAAACCGCCAGCAGCGAGAGGGTGAAATTCAGATGGCCGTGGAGATTATAGCTGCCGAGATGGATAGGTTTGCCGCCTGGTGGGAGGCTCTCGAGGTCAGGCCGGTAGTCAGTGCCCTGATGAAAAAGGCGGAAGATATCCGACGCCGGCAGCTGGATAAGACCATCGGGAAGCTGGACAACCTGTCTGATGAAGAACGAGATAACCTGGATGCTATGACCAAGTCAATCGTGACTAAAATACTTAAGGACCCGATATACTGTCTGAAAACAAAAGTGAATAATGACAGCGATTATACGGACATAGTAAATGAACTTTTTCAGCTGGACATGGGAAAACAAGAGTGAAGACGAGTGTTACTATCGGTTCCCGGGGTAGCCAGCTTGCCTTGATTCAGTCCGAGCTGGTAGCCGCGGAAATCAAACAGCTGAACCCTCATCTTGAGATTAACATCACGAACATAACAACCAAGGGCGACCGTGACCGCCAGACCCCGCTTGACCGCCTGGCCGGGGTGGGTATATTTGTCAAGGAGCTGGAGGAAGCTCTAATTGATGGCCGAATTGACTTGGCGGTGCACAGCCTTAAGGATATGCCCACCGAGATTCCCCAGGGATTGTCTCTGGCGGCAGTAACGGAAAGGCTCGACCCCAGAGATGTACTGGTGTCCAGAATGGGGAAGCTGGCGGAGCTGGTCCCGGGGTCAAGAATAGGCACCGGTAGTCCGCGGCGTGCCGCCCAGCTTACCGCCTGTCGTCCGGACCTGGAGGTAAGCAGCATCAGGGGGAATGTTGATACCCGCCTGAAGAAGGTTGCCGATGGAGAATTCGATGGTGTGATAGTGGCGGCGGCAGCTATGATACGACTGGGGTGGGAGGATAGGATAAGCGAATACCTGTCTGTGGAGGATTTCTTGCCGGCAGTGGGGCAGGGGGCGCTGGTAGTGGAGATACGGTCCGATGATGAAGAGACGAATGGGCTTATCTCCCCGATAAATCACCAGCCCACCTGGCAGAGTGTCACCGCCGAACGTGCTTTTCTCAGTACCCTGGGTGGTGGCTGTCGGACACCGATGGCTGCCCTGGGGACTATTAATGGTAGCACTTTGAGGCTGGAAGGAATGGTAGCCGATGCCAGCGGAAAAAGAATGTTGCGTACCCTGGAGGAAGGTAGTGCCACGACTGCGGAGCAGCTGGGAGTGAAACTGGCACAGAGGATGCTGTCAATGGGTGCGTCGGAATTTATCGTCGAGGTGAGGCAGGGTGAAGCAGGGTAAGGTCTATCTAGTCGGAGCCGGGCCGGGTGACCCCGGTCTGATTTCAAAGAAAGGGCTTGAATATCTGGAGCAGGCCGATGTCATCGTCTATGACCGTCTGCTCGATGAGCGGCTCCTGGATGCGGCACCGGCTGAGGCGGAACGGATATATGTCGGTAAGGCGGCCGGACAGCACGCTAAGACACAGAATGAGATAAACCGGT
>SDBV01004812.1_pt1 | contig 19220 bp, 16 predicted proteins | sample 2277081 | NCBI WGS metagenome assembly SDBV01 (sample SAMN10402039, study PRJNA504765) | marine sediment metagenome | isolation source: marine sediment core GS10_PC15, 223 cmbsf | place: Arctic Ocean: Southern Knipovich Ridge | collected 2010
ACCATCGTTTCGCTTGTCCTTCCAGACGATTAGATCGCCGTCTATGCGGGGGTCGCTTTGAAGAGAAGAATTAGTGGTGATTTGATAGACCTGCCCGTCGTTGTCCTTTAGGTAGATGTCCGAATCGCCACTGGCGAACGCTTGCCAAACGGTCCGGCCTCCGGAAACGGCGGGCTCCTGCTGGTCGCTCGCCCCGACGGCGATTCCGCTCTCCGGACCACCCGGCAAGGCGTAGCCGTAAATATCGGTATTGGCGAGCGTCCCGCCGCCCGAATCGTTTCTCAGGTCCTCCCAGACGACAGAAGAACCGCCTATCGCCGGCTGATGCCCATAGGAATAGGTGCCGGCGTTGATCTTCTGGGTCGACCCTCCCAGGGTGTGGAGATATACCGCGGAGAATTTGGCCCAAACATATGGATCGTTTAGTCCCGACAGCCAAACGACCTTGTCTCCCTCGATGTCCGGCTGGAATTCGTCGGAGCTGCCACTCGTCAAGCGGACCTCGCCGCCGGCCCCGATCGCATCGCTCTGAACTAGGAAAAATGCCGAGACGACCAGAAGGAGAAGGACGGCTGATCTAATAAAGTACGGTTTGCTTTCAGAATACATATAGGCGCTCTCTCTCATCAGGAATCCAGCAATTATACCAGCGGACCGCGGGTCTTTCAATCAGATTGCCTTGATTGATTGAAGCAAGGCGGCCGCGTCGTAATCAGCCGGCTCGGCCTTTGTGCAGCGAAATCATGCTTTTACTCGGCACAAAGAAGTGCTACTATACCCGCATGACAACCGGACCGAGACAGCAGCGGAGAGCACGAAGAACGACCCGTTCCGTTTATACTAGATACGCCACCATCGTCGCCGCCCTGGCAGTCATCATCATCGGGATATATGTGTCCACGAGCCGCGAGCCGCAGCAAGAGGAGATCGCCGGCGCCACCAGTAATTCACTGGCCAGACTGTACGATGAGGCCCAAGAAGACGCGGAAAACAAGAAGTGGGGCACGGCCGGAAGCAAGTTTCGCCAGATCGCCAACATCAAGCCCAATTATCGGGACTCTGAGGAGCAAGCCGAAGAAATCGCTGAATCACTCTACGAGGAAGCGATTGAACATATCAAAAATGAAGATTACGAGGAAGCGCAAGAGGCCCTGAACGATGCCGAAGCTGCCGATCCGGCAAACAATAAAGTCCAGGATAAACTCGATGAAGTCAATAAGATTATTGACGAACAGAACGACGATCCAGTTTCATCCAATGAAACCACGGATTCGGGCAATCAAGGCGAGGGCGATGCGAATGGCAACGGCGGGGGCTCCGGGGACGGAGACGAGGCCGCTCTGGCCATCCCGGACGACGCGACGCCGGTGTCGCTGCTGCCGGACTCCGCCGCCGGGTATAGAATCGTCCGCAACGGCTGGCTCAGCGAACCAATGGAGGCCGGTGCGACCTGGCTCCCCGAGAGCAGCGAAATGCGGCGGGACATCAATCAGGTCTTGCTGACGATCACAAAATACCCGCAAGCAGCAGGGGCGGACGAGCGGCTCACGCGCGAGAAAGATACTTTCCCAAAAGAACCTGAGAACACGACGATCAACGGACACGATGCTTATAGCGGACTCTACAACTTCAGCGGCTCTTCCGATACATATGAAGATCAGCAGATCGCGACGTTGACCTGGACAAGAGATAACTGGTTCTTCTCTGTGCAAATACTGCCTAAAGGCACGCCCGATAGCGCGTTCAAAAAGGGTACCGCCAGAGATGTTGCCATCAAAATCGGATATTGAGTTTTTATGTCTGCCAGGCAAGATCAAGATGCAAGTTCGGTCGGCTTTTTTCAAAACATCTTAGATAACGATCTCGACGCACGAGCTGCCCGACTCGCTGCCCTCGGCGTCTTTGTCGCCGCCCTGACCCTCGGACTTTTTTGGATAATATCGTTTTCACAACTCACCGAAGTCGAATATATCTATTTTTCAAATGTGCGCGGTTTTGTCGACTCGCCCAACTTGCAGGCGCCTCTAAGCTATCAGGACATCAAGGTTTCGCTGATGAGTCTCCCGTTTCGCGCCGGGGCGGCGGCGGGCGAAACCACTCAGGTATTTCTTATTCGCTTGCTTGGCCTTTCGTTCTTCCTCCTGTCTCTTTGGTTTATCTACCAGACATGCCAAAGGATATTCAGCAGAAATCACTTCATTTCGTTGGCGGCGTTGTCCGTCACGGCGACGAGCAACGTACTCCTGTCGACAGCCACCACTGTTGGCGGCGATGCCTTCGCGCTCTGCTTTTTTGCTTTCTTTCTCTATGAAATCGTGGAAATCTCCACCAAAGGACAACTGCTTGATATTCTTCTGGCCTTGGTCATGGTATTCCTTTTGTCCCAAGTCGATTTCGTGCAAGCGCTGAGGATCGCCTTGCCCGCCCTGGTTTTCAGTATAGGTGTGGCCATGGTTGGTGCATACCGGTCAAGCCTTTCGGATTTTCTAGATCGGCCGAAGATGAAATTGGCCGTAGGCGGACTGGGAATCCTGTTGGTGCTCGCCTCGTTGCGCCTGACGATATTGGAGCCCTTCTTCTTCCTGCCGGCCGCCGTCTTGATCGGAGCAAGTCAGGCAATGGCCTGGCCCGGGCTTCTTGGGGAGACAACCGCTTTCTTTAGCAGCACGCCCCGGCTGGCCGAAAACTTCGGCTATGTTCACCAGGGAATCTTGATCACGGTGCGGCTGACGGCTCTACTGGCTGCCTTAGGTCTGGGGCGTTGGCTGGCGCTGGCAATCCGCGATCGCGTGGTGGTAGTTGGCGGCACGGGCGCGTCGCTCGACGGCAACGAGTCGAAGAGCTTCCGCATCACCTTGAAGCAACCTAAGGCCACCGGGACCGTGTCTACAAACGTAGGAGCACTACTGTCGATTGCCCTGGTCCCTCTAGCCGTCTTCGCGGCGAAGGACTTCTACAAACTGGGAGGCGCGTTGGATGAGTACCACTACTACTGGCTGGTGCTTCCGGCGGCGCTGCTGCTGGGCGCCGGCCTTAAGTCCGCACTAAAGATCGAGCGTATGGAGCCGGTAGCCTTGACCGCTTTGGGTGGCGCCTTGACCTTAAATACCGCGGCCATACTGCTGTCATTCATGTTCAGATGAGAAATGCCCGGCAGCAAGCCTTCCGGTCGGTGATCATCAGTTTGGTGCTGCTGGTTCTGGTCAAAGGGGTGCTCTTTGCCGCCCTAACGCCGGCTTGGGGGCAGGACGACGAAGTGGCCTATTGGGCCGACATCAAGAGTATCGTCGGCGAAAAACCGGTGTTTCGAGGAGCCACTCCAACACACCACGGTCGTCTATACCAGCAATCGATCAGCCCGCTTTATATCGCGACCAAGGGTTTGTCGATTGGTCTACGGCTACTGATCATCCGCCTGGTTTCCGTAATCTTCCTGGGGGCCGTAGTCGTACTGACGTTCTTGACGGCCCGAAAGATCTGGCCAAATTCCGGCTTCATTCAAATAAGCGCGCCGCTCTTTGTGGCCTTCAATCCCAAGGTATCTTTTATAATGGCCTCGGTCAGCCCGGATACCTTGCTCATGCTTATTTTTTCAGTGTTTCTTTATGCGCTCGTCAGCGTCGTTATCAAGCCGACGGCGGCCAATTCATTAGTGCTTTTCGTCGCCCTGGTGGCTGGAACACTCACCAAGGCCAGGTTTCTGATCGCCCTGCCTTTAGCCGGCGCGCCATTTCTGATATTCGTCTTCTGGACCCTAAAAAAGTTGCCGCGTCTGGAAACTTGGCTGAAAGAGAGGGTACTTTTCGTCCTCGCCGGAGGCGCCGCCCTCGCTTGGTGGCTCCTGCGCTGGGTGAGTGCCGCGGATTTCGGCTTCTCCGGAAAAATCGGCTTGGCCAGCTTGACCTTAGACCGTACCGTGCTGGCGAAACTGAATGAGCCGATGTTCAGCGAAAGGCTCTTCTCGCAGTTTTGGGGTTTTTTTGGGGGCGGATCAGGCATATATTTTAGCATCGGCATCTACCGGCTATTGTTGGCGGTGTGCTTGGCGGCGCTGTTGGGCCTAGCTGTACGGGGATACAAACAAGTAAGACGCGTGCTCTCGACGCCGGCACCGGCGGCGGGCACCGGCCCCGAACCCGCATCGTCCGGCCTGGAAATCCAGGCAGTCACTTCCGAAGAATTACGGCACCTAGCTGCTGTGGGTCTAGTCGGGCTTAGCGCACTCCTATTGATCCAAGCAACTGGCGCCTACGAAGTATACGGGGCCAGCGCTTTAGGACGCTATCTCTTGACCGGATCGGCCTCCTTCTCGCTCTTGCTGGCAGCCGGATTGGACGGTCTGGTGCCGGAAAAAGCGAGACATCCCTTTCTCGTTGCCCTGGCGATCGCACTGTTCTCTTTGAATATCTTGTCGCTTAGCGCCTATTTGATGCCGAGGTTGTACTGATGGGCAAGGCGGCGATTAACGGGCTGGCCGCCCTACTGTCCGCCTTCGCGATACTGTCGCTGATCTTTCTTTACCGGCCGATCATGGAGACGAGCCTGATCAGGCAAGCAGCCGGGGCCGAACATACGACCGTCTATCTGGGGCGAATTGCGCAGATTTCCAAAGGCAAGGTGCTGAGACAGTACTTTGTCTCCCCCCAGGACGCGCTGATCAACGGTATCGCCATTTATTCTCCGCAGCCCAATCGCAGCTATACGGGGACCGTTGTCTTCAAGTTGGTTAGGACTGAGAGTGAGGAGGTCGTTTATTCCTGGAAGAGAAACATCAAGCACCTGGCCAACAATGAGGGCCTGACCATCCTGCGTCTACCCCCACTGACAACCAAAGAGGGGGAGGCTTTCGCCTTCGAGCTGACACCGAACACCTCGCCGGATATGATGGTTTTCATGGGCAAGGGCAATTCATATAAGGATGGCTTCGCCTCGGTAAACGGTAAGGCCCTCAAAACCGACTTGGCTTTTCAAGTATTTCAGAAGATCGGCCCGGCTGATCTCTGGCGGCTCCTGGGCCGTCGAGACCCTAACTTGCTGGGCCCGGCGCCGCTGTTGACGACCGTGTTTGGAGTCTGGTTCCTGCTCGCCGCCTTCCTGCGATTTCTTTGGACGGCCGGCCGCCGGCTCGATATTAGAGCCCGGTGAAGACTTGCTGCCATCGCCAAATGTTGACCTCGATCGTTCGCTCTCGTTGCACATAATCTTGCGCCGCCCGGCCGATTTCCCGAGCCAGCGCTCGATCGGATATTAATTCTCTGAGGTGTCTTTCCCAGTCCGCGAGATTTCGCGCTACCATTCCGGTCCGGCGATGTTCAACCGTACGATACGGAGGGGCTGCCGACACGACCGAGGGTATGCCAAGCGATGAGTACTCGAGCCACTTGAGGTCGCTCTTGCAATCATTGAAAGAGCTTTTCGTTAGCGGGCAAATACCGACGGCAAAGTCGTCGAAGAGCCCATAGTGCGGCAGCGAGGGCCCAAAGCGCACCCAGGGACGGAAAACAGCATTCTTAAATAGACCCGGATCGTAACCGGCCAGCACCAGCTCAGTATTGTCCTTGACGACCGCGGCCAGAGCGCTTCGTATCGACTTGATATCCTCATAGTGACTATCTCCGCCTTGCCAGCCGACTATCAATTTGTCGGTGGCCCGACGGCCCAGCTTAAAAACCTTTTCCGGCAAGCAATTCGGAATAATGTGGATTTTCGGGTTGAGCTCCCCGTAGACTTGCGCCAGCGGCTCTGTAGCCACCGTCACCGCGTCGGCCCGGCCGATGAGTTGTTTCAGGTCCGCCAATATTTCCGGAGTATAGACCGCCCTTGATGTGCTGCCCTGATTGAGATGGAGGAAATTATCGTCAAAATCAATGATTACCTTCTTGCCACGCTCTTGCCAGCGTAGGATCTCCGCGATCGCTCGACGCTTATGCTGACGCTGAAATATCAGTATATCCGCGCGCTCGAAATCTTCTAGATCTTTTGCAATACCGGCGTCCGCGCCCTCTTTCCGTAACACCTCAGAGGGGAAGATTAACCTGTAGTATCCACTCGGACCCGCGTCCCCCGGAACAAACGCGATCTTCGCGGTCATTCTACACGCTTGAGCTTTCGGCTTTCCTTCTCGTCTTTTATCCGAGCGCCCAACTCGTCAATGAGTTCATCGACTAAGTTCTTTTCGATTTCAACATATCCTATGAGCATCTTCGCCAGGCCGCTATAGAACGGTGTTTGTGCTCCGTCAATCACTTTTTGCGCAAATCTACGGACCCAAAGACCTAGGTGCTCATCGAGAAAACTCTTCTGCTCACGTACGAGTCGCTTGGCCTTATTGAAGTGCCCCGATCGCATTGTTGGCAAGGTATCCTCGACCAGTTTTCCTAGAAAGCTAAGCTCTAATCCGATATGGTCATCGGGCTCTTGCTGGAAATTCTTGGCTTTATAGCCATTCCGGGCGTAGACCGCTCGGACCTGCATGGTGTGCTCCTGAAACAAGCGGTCTTGGCTGGAAAGATACATCGACTCATATGGTTGGGCCATAGACTTGCCCGACACAATAAAGAGGCGTGAATAGTCGGACGCTAGGTCGTCGCAGCTCAAGCCGGTGAGTAAATCGGGGTCTCGCAAGAAGAAAAGCAATTCTTCATGACCCTGCTTGAGAATATCGTTTTGTTCAACACTGGGAAAGCTTTCCGCTACGCCCTCTTCAACCAATACTGCCAGATAGTCCGCTGTCGCCTCTTCCATAAAAGCCCGCGCCAAGAACGCATAACCGAAGGCCCTCGCGGCCATGACATCCAGCAAGCGTTCTTTGCCTATAAGTCTCGTTTTCTTTGTCAAACTCACAAAAACCCTCCATGAACAGTGCTAATGTCCCGTAAATTGTATCATAAATGGCGTTCCCAAAGAAGCTTTAAGCGCCTACGCCGCCACCCGGTCTAGGGCAGGCGGCCCTTTTTGTGACAACCAAGGCAGAGCGAATCAGCGTCGCCGATCAGTAAGTCCGGTGATCCAACGTGCGGAAAGTCCCGCCGCCAAGAAGCCAGGTTGTCTCCATGACAGTATAGGCAAAACTGATCGGGGTGATTGCGAGCGGGCGCGCTTTCCGCCGATCGACCACTGCTCGAAGACTGCCGCCGATGGCATTTAAGACACGCTTGAGCAGCTTGCGGAGGAGAGTCTTCTCGGTGCGGCGCGTGGCAGCTCGCACAGTTGAGACCGGCGGCGGACGGTTTGTCCGAGTAGGGCCAGGTGCTGCTCCCATCGCCACGTCTCAATCCGTGCCCGCCGACACTGTCCTTGGATTCAAAGTTCTCTTCGTAAATACCTATCGTCGACCCGAGCGAGTTGCTTCTTAGTTTGGCGGCGGCCTCGCTTCCCGGCCGCGATGGCCGATATTCATGAATATAGAGAAAGTGACAGGAGCCGCAACTGTCGTTGATCGTTTCCGACCTCGTCAAAGCATATTTGTCTTGGTCCGCCTCGAGCTCATGGCAGTCGGTACAATCATCACTGAGCGCCGAATAATTTCGATGCGCCGGCTGTTGCGACCCGGCCGAATTGGGAAAAGCGGCCGGATGAGCGATAGCAAGCACTAGGAGGACGGCAGCCCGCCCCGCCCAGAGATAGATGTCTATGCCCCGGTCTTCCTCCACGCTCAAGCCTAGGGCAGTGTGCCGTACCCGTGACAGTCGAGACAGAGCGCATCCGGCTCCTGGGACAAGAGGTTGTCGTTCTTGCCGGTGTGAGGAAAGTCGCCTTGCGGATCGCCGGGTGCCGCATTCCCGTGACACTCCAGGCAGGACTGATCCGGATGATTATAGTAGATGTTACCGGCCGCATCACTATACTCCGGCCGCCGTTTCTGATGACAAGCCTCGCACCACCGGCCACCCTCTTTCGACCAGTCAGTGATCGAAACAGCAGTACCGATATGGTTCGGCCGGCTCGAGAGAATCTTCGTACCGGCCGCCAACGTCTGACCAAAATCACCGTGCGGCGTGTGGCAACTGGCGCAGTAGAGACCACCGGTCCCTTGGCGCTCTAGCGCCCCGATCAGGGCATCCGGACCCAGCGCCCGATCAAGGGAGGTCAACCCGTCTTCGCCGCCGGGGATGTACGCCCCGTCGGCAGTTACGCCGTCGGCGTGTGAATATGTCCCGTTGCCCTGTTGAAGCAGGTGACCCGAGTGCGAATTCACTTCGGAGTAGTCAACCTCGTAGGCGCTGGTGCGAGAACCAAGGTTGTTCGCCGTAAACGGAACGGGTCGCGTATCGTCGCCGGGGTATCCCGGCGCGTAGGCCGGGACCGTGCCGGGACTGGCGGGAGTGGGCCCATAGGTTCCGGCGCCGCCGGAACCTTGGTTGGCCGCAACGCTCATATCCTTGGGGTACTCACCAAGGTAGAGGAAGTGACAGCTACCGCAGGTGTCCACAACGGTTTCCCAGCGCAACAGTACGTAGTCACTGGCCGCTTCGTGAACATCGTGACACTGCAAGCATGCATCGGTAGTTGTGCTGTAACCACCGTGGGGGATTACGTCTCCGGCCGCAAAAGCAACGTCCGCGCCGAGAAGCAGAAGGGCCGTTGCCAGAGCTAAGGTCATAACTTTCATACGCTCCTTTATATTCCTACCGGTTCATAAAATAAACGCAATGAGCGCAAAAAAAAGAAGCGCCCCCGAGGGGGCGCTTCTTAGTCACTTTACCTTGGCTTGTAGTAAACCTAGGATACCTTAGGGTAGCGTACCGTACCCGTGACAGTCGAGACAAAGTGCATCCGGCTCCTGCGTCAAGAGATTGTCGTTCTCGCCGGTGTGCGGAAAGTCGCTGTTAATACCTGGACCAGCGGGTACCGCGTCCCCGTGACAGTTCAAGCAGAACTGATCCGGGTGGTTGTGGTAAACATTACCCTCTATGTCCTCATACTCAGGCTCCCGTCCCGCGTGGCATGCTTCACACCACTGACCGCCTTGATTCGACCAGTCAGTAAGGGTGAGCGCGTTTTCGATGTGGTTCGGCTTGCTCGAAAGGATCTTCGTGCTAAACGCGGTATCCATCATCTGACCAAACGCACCGTGCGGAGTGTGACAACTGGCGCAGTAGAGACCGTTGGTCCCTGTGCGATCAAGTGTCGGGATCGTAGCGGCCGGACCCATGGCCCGATCAAGCGCCGTTAGACTGCCGCCGCCGGGGATGTACGAGCCATCCGCGGTTACGCCGTCGGCATGTAGATACGTTCCGTTGCCCTGTTGAAGCAGGTGACCCGAGTGCGAATTCACTTCGGAGTAGTCTACCTCGTAGGCACTGGTGCGAGAACCAAGGTTGTTCGCCGAGAACGAAGCTGGCGGAGGCGTAGCCGTCTCAACCTGGTTGTTGCCATCGTACCCCGGATCGTAGGCCGGAATCTGACCCGGCATTGCAACACCGGAAGCGTACGTTCCGGCGCCGCCGGAACCTTGGTTAGCCACAACGCTCATATCCTTGGGATACTCACCAAGATAGAGGAAGTGACAACTACCACAGGTGTCCACAACGGTTGCCCAGCGCAACAGCACGTAGTCGCTGCCCGCTTCGTGAACATCGTGACACTGCAAGCACGCATCGGTAGTGGCACTGTAACCACCGTGGGGGATAGCGTCTCCAGCCGCAAACGCGACGCCCGCCATAAGTAGCACGATGCTTGTCGCCAGAGCTAAAGTCAGAACTAGCTTCTTAGCTGTAGACATCTATTCCACCCCCGATCCGTCGCGAATTACGTAGACCCGGTTACGGATCTTAAGCGCCGGTCCGGTCATGGCCGCGTCAGCGACATATGCACTGCCTTTGCCGGCAGTGCCCGGAGCCTCAAAGTTACCCTCGGCGTAGTCCTGACTGCCTGAGGTCACATTTCCGTTCAGCAGACCGCTGCCGGTCGGCTGAGTGTTCACGGCCTCAGTGTAGTCATCGGTGTCTTTACGCGTGTGGCTGACGATGTAATCGCCGCCACCGGAATCGGTCTCAACCCAGTCTTGCTTGATTGCTTGACCGAGGCAGGTCGCAACACACGCCCCCACCCTTCTTGAGGGGTGAAGATCGGTGTTGGTGATGCGCTGCCAGCACATCTCGCACTTATGGATCTTACCGCTTTCCGCGTTGTACTGCGGAGCGCCGTAAGGACAAGCCCACTCGCAACGCCGACAACCAATGCACTCGCCGGAGTTGACATGAACAACGCCCGTGACCCCGTGCACACTTCCATCCGTGTCTTTCCAAAGCGCTGAATCTGCGGCCGTTCCCACGCCCACCGCTTCAGACTTCGGACACGCGGCGATACACGCCGGGTTCTCACACTGGTTGCAAGCCAGGGAGAGGAAGAATGTCCGAATCACGTCGCCGCCGTCAGTAGAATTGACAGCAGTTTCAGTTATCGTTTTTTCGATGACCCGACGCCGTCTTCCTTGACCGGCTTTGAGGTCAAACTCAACTTTGCACGCCATCTCACAGGCGCGGCAGGAAAGGCACGCGTTCGTGTCTACTTTCCATCCAATCTGTATGTTACTCATTCTTCACACCCCCTACGCTTTCACTATGTTTACTTTGGTGTCAAACCAGGCTTGACTACCACCAACAGGATCTGACGCTATCTTCTCACCATATGCACTCGAAGCAGTCCGATGCTCGATAACCGTATTCGGGTGCGTACCTTTACCCGGCGCGCTTGGCGGCAAGGCCAAGACATACGAGTCTATCGGCGAAGTACTGCCGGCTCCCGGGTTGTTGATGCTCTCGCCCAACAACCGGTTTGTCCTGAGCTGACCAAACTCCGGATTGGAGTTGCCGTCGTCGTCAGTTGAAACAGAGTCTAAGACCTTGTATGTACCAAATGCTTGGTGGTTAAGGTTGTCGTCTGCTCCAATCTGGTCGATACCGGCTCTGTGGCCTTGGCTGGTGGAGATGTGAATACATCCCACTTGCGCTTTTGGCGTCACTTTGGCTTCGCAAGTCAGCGAGCCAGCCGAACTGGTCACCGTGACCGTGTCGCCGTTGACAATCGAGCCGTTAGCCAGAGCGGTGTCCGGGTGAATGACGGCCCAACTGCTGCCGATAATCTCACTCAGTCTCGGCAAACACGCCGTCCGGGACTGGGTATGGACGTTCAGCTTGTAGGTCGTCAAATGCAGATCGTACGTAGCGTCGGTCTGCTGTATCGTCCGGATGTAAACCGGCGTCCCGAAGAACGTGCCGTCGGCTTTGGTCGCGAAGGTCGCGTTGTTACTGCCGATTGGCCCGATATCCGGACAGGTGTCGAGTACTTCGTTGAAGATCGTGAGCTTGCTGGAGGCACCAAGTTTGGTGGGCTTCCAGCCCTTGTCACCGTCTTCGGTGTACACGTCGCTTGACGCACGCACCTCACTACCATCACCAGACCAAGCTGTTCTCCACCACTGAGGAGTCTGCGTGAAGTCCCAGACCATGCCATGAGTCCGAGCATAGTCGGCGCCGTTGTCGGCGCCAGCTGTAACGGCAGCGTCGTTCGCGGAACCTGCGTTCGCCTGCAGCTCGTTGAAATCATACTTCATGATCCATTCGCCATCGTTGACGGCGGCCGTGTTGCTGGCCACAGTGTTCGTGTCGCTCGGATGAAACTTAAACGAGTTGTACATGTTGCCGTTCCAAGGAGCGACCATCGTACCGGCAGTGTTACCCGGCTCGATCTTACGACCCAGCTCATACAGGATCGCGCTGACCTGGCGGCTGTCGTGCAGATGCCGCGGAAGCGTCCCATCCTCGGCGCCCGGTGCGGTGACCGTCGGGCCGTCAACCTCAAAGACCGGCAGCCGATGGAACAACGCATCGTGGCGGTAGCCGTACTCCCCGCCTTCGTCGCTTCTCCAGGAATAACGCTCGAGATAACTGACGTCAGGCAGAATGATGTCGGCAAACCTGGAACCGTCACCCATGTGGAGATCGATCGCCCAGAAGTTCGCCAACAGGTAATTGCCGTTGGCATCCTTTTTGGTCAACATCTCGATCTCGTTGTCCTGCTGCGGTCGCGCATAGGTCGGCGAGTTTTTGTGGATTAACAAAGCCTCCACTTTGTAGGTGGCATCACAATCATCGTAAGGTCCTGTGATCCCCGCCGGCCTAGCCTGACCGCGATTAAACGGATGCATGCCTAGGCTGGTGCGAATACCGGCCTGCAGGTTTTGATCCTGCCACTTGCCGGTGGAGCGCCACCTGTACACGCCGCCTTCTGAGTAATCCCAGTTGTCGAGCCGCTGGTAAAACACACCACCGACCGTATGGGCACTATCTCCTCCGGCAACCGGATAATGAATCGACGGAATTGGAGCCAACTTGGCCGTGCTGGGATTCGCCCCGCCCTTGCTAGCACCGCTAGCGAGCTTGGGATTCGCCATTTGAGTAGCTGAGCCGGCGTCCATGTTCTTGTCGCCTTGGAGGGCACCGATAGAGCCGATACCACCTCGGCTCGTGACGGGGACACCTTCGTTGTCTTGGTGCTGCGCCGACGCATAGTTCGGAGCGATGGCCTGCAGCGCCCTGATGGCCCGCGTGTTGTACATGCCGTTGGTGTGCTTGCACGGTCCGCGATAGGTATCGCAGACTACGTTGATGTAGTTTTCTTCTCCGGCAAAAACCGCACACAGGTGGTCAAACTGAGCAGCCGTAAAACCGGTCTCAGTGAGAACCCTGGCCTTGACATTGGCCCAGCCGTTTCCTCCGCCACCTAGATGGTCCGCAAAGGTCGCCGGTGCGGCGTTTCCGTCGATGTCGATACCCTTGACATAACTCTCAAGGCTCTTGCCCTTTATCACCGATGTGGCGGTTGAACCTGAAGCCAGGCCGCCTTCTTCTTCAGCCGTGAACATGCCGAAGTAGTGACGCGACTCAAAATCCCCACCGTTGTTGCCCAGATGACCTAAGTCGAGATCTGTCCGAACTTCAGTCGATCCGGGGCCGCCGGCATCTGCGTTATCCAAAACGTACCTTAGGATACCTAATGCCAGAGCGCCGTCCGTACCGGGGATGATCTCAAAGTACTCATCCGCGAAAGCAGCCGTGTTCGATTGACGTACATCGATACAAGCGATGCGTCCGTAAGCAGGCGTAGTACGGCTGCCCGTAAACTTGCTCGTCAGGTTGCGGCGTCGGCGGTCAGCCAAGTGATTGGCGCACGTGCTGTGCGGAATCTTGGCCTCGGCCGGATTGCCGCCCCACTCGATGTAGTAATCGACATCGTGCTGGTTGGAATCGAGCGTGAGTGTCGCAATGTTACCTTGGTGAACGCCCGTGACGTAGCCATCTTGGTGCGCCTCGAGATCGATCGAGTTCCAGTGGTGACCCCACAAGCTGCGAGCAGCCATGTGACGACTTACTTCGCACAATGACGTATGCTCGATGTGGTTAATGAAACCGTAAGCATTGCTAAACCTGCCGACCATCTTGTTCTCGTTCCGGCCGACCCAAAAGACCGCCCGGTGACGAAGATCCAGCCCGCCGCGATTGCCGAGTTCCCTAAGAACATCCGCGATCTCGGTTAGAGCCGCATCCCAGGTAATCCTCTTCCATTGGCCTGATCCGCGATCACCGTTTCGTTTCAACGGGTACTTGACGCGGTCGGCATTGTACAGATGCTCGAGGCCGTCGTTTCCTTTGGCGCAAATGCGGCCCTTGTTGTGGGGCGCATAGGCCATGAAGCCGTCGGTAACCTTAATGTGGTTGGCATCGTCGCCCTTGGAAGCAAACTCAGTGCTCACAAAGGTGCCGCCAACAAACCCGATGTGCTTCGCGGGATTGCCGTTGGAGTAGGAGATCGGCTGGCCGCCGGCGCCTTCGATCTTGCGACAGTGACCTTCAGAGTCAACACCCACAGCGATATGGCACCAGCTGTGACAGACGAGGCAAACCGTGGGCTTCCATTCTGCAACGGTACCTCCGTCGCCGGCCGCCGGTACATTCGTCGAACCGGCTCCGGCCACTTTGGCCCCCGTCTGCATGACCAGACCACTCATCGAAGCAGTCGCGCCTAAAGCGCTCGACCACTTAATGAACGACCGTCTGCTAACTTTTTTGTTAATTGCTTTTGTCAAAATACTATCTTCTTTAATACTCATTTTTGCTCATTTCACCTCCAATAATGGATTTATGGTCCGAGTAGTGACTCGGTTGTTTCCGTGGTCTGATACCACTGTAGTTCGCCATGGCAACGCGCACAGAAAGTGCTCGAAGCGGCGTACCGTTGGTTAATGTACGTGGCAGCAGTATGCGCAGCGCTCTCGTCACCACCATCACCGCTCGTTCCATGACAGCCGTCGAGACAATCACGCGGAGCCGTTTGGGCTAAATTGCCGGTGTGGACCGATGTCGGAAACTCTCCGTGGCAACTCTCACAGACGCCCGGCTTAACTTGCTTGCCAGCCGCACGCGCGAAAATCAACCCTTGTGTCGGCGTGTCCTCGTCGGTGTACGAAAGATCACCTGCGACATCAGCGCCAAGTGCGACACCGTTGTTAGAGTCGCCGCTCGGGTACGAGGTTGAACCGTAGACGGTCTCCTCGTGACAGTTGCCGCAACCATTCCCCGCCGTGGTCGTGCTTTCACTGAAGTTCAAGAAAGCCGAAACAATGTGGCGCCGGTGGGCCGCTAGATGGTCTACATCCGTCGACTCATTGCGAGTCAAACGATCGTGACATCCGTTACACGTTCCGTTGGTCAAGTCCTTGCTGGTGGCGTGCTCCTCCACATTGTTGTTCGTGATGGCCCCAATGGGACCGATCGCAAACCCGAATATGAGCGGCATTACCAAAACCACAAGGCCAAGCAACATAAGTACCTTGACATAACTTCTCATCAACTAATTCCTCCTTTCACAATAGTTTTTGACTTTTGCTTGCTTAGCACCCCCTTCCATCGCGCGAATATCCGTAGAACCGGATAACCGCGTAAGTCATTTATGCTTAGTCAAGCCCAGCGCCCGCTGCAATAGCGGCCGGTGGGCTGTAAGCAACAAGCTGCCGGATCAAACTAGATCCAGGAGTAATCGCTTATTCAGTTTTCAAAGTGCACAAATATTTTACAAACGTAGATCTCAAAATAATGACCCACGATGGAATGTCTTGTTACAAATAGATTGCTAGTGCAAAGTGTTCAATACGAGTGTGGTTAAAAACTGCTACAAATCTGCTGGGATGACTGTCATAGGCTCGTCTAACATGTAGACGGATGCTCATCTTTATCCCTTTGCCCCTCTCCGCTTTTCTCTCGCACTACCCTGGTGGATAAGAATGTGATAGGTGTTACAAGCGATACTAGCCTTTGACAGACGTTTGTGCAACTGTTACCTAACGAACGGTCATATTGGATAGGTAAGCGTACTTTATTGACCTGCTAACGGCATTCTCTTGGCGCTAGCTCCATGCATCGTCCTGCAGTTTCTCGTCGCGCAACCTGCAGAAATCGCAGATATCCCGTTCCGTTGACGAACTGAACTTATGAAAGCACTTCTTGCACATATAGTAGTCCATTTCCACCAGAGAGCGCTCTTTTGCATGGTAAAGGTCTTCCAGGGCCACGATCGGCCGCGCGGTCAGGGCGTTCGGGCTGCACGCGCGGACGCAAAGATCACACCCGAGACAGCGCGAAACCGAGAATGAGAGCCCAGGGGTCTCCGACCCATCAGTCATCCGCAAGGCTCTTGTCGGACAAAAGGAGACACAGTTTCCGCAAAGATTGCAGGCGGATGCATTGATCTCGAGCGAGCAAATTGGGAGGCCGTCCAAGTCCATCGTCTGTGGATCGGGGGCGTCGAGGTTCTTGAGGAGCCGGAGCAGAAGCTCGCGGCGCCGAGGCAACCGATAAGAGAAGTGCTCTTCGTCCGAGGGGTCAAAAACGGCGGATAATCTGTCGACCCGGCCCTCGACCAGACTTAAGCCGGAAAAGAGTATCTCGCGACCCATCTTAGTAAACAGTTCACGTCGATCATACTCATGATTGTCTTCGGACGCGGTCGCCGCGTGTTCCGAGTCGCCCGGTGGCTCTGCCGATAATACAAATTCCACAGACCGGCCGCACGCACTCAAGAGCCTGTCGGCCCCGGTCGTAATCTCCCGCGCCGGAAGGAGCCCGGACTCGAAGTCGCAACCGAGGCAGGCGGAAGTGTCCAGCCAAACCTTACGGGCCCCAAAGACGGCGGCCCCGACCAAGATGGTCTCGGTTATTCTGCCCAGGCACGCCACCTCGACCAGCGGCAACCTCTCTTTCTTGTCATCGGCGGACAAGTTCTTGCCGCAGGAAAACCCGATGAAATCGCCATTCTCTTCCAGAACAGCCTTGATGCGGACCAAATAGTAGTCTTCCGACAATCTGGATTCGAACACACCGACCGGACAGGCCCCGCCGCAAATTCCGCAATCGGTGCAACTATCGAAGTCGACCTCGATATCCCCTGCCAAGCTGACGGCCCCGACCGGACAGGCTTCGGCGCAGGCCTCGCAGGCGATCGTCTGATCGCGCTTTGCCAGGCACTGCTCTTGGTGAATGCGAAGAGGCCGTTTTTCCACTCGGCTCAGAAGCCGATCGAACTTGTCCAGGCCCAACAACTTGCCTAAATCCATACCGCAATCCTACCGTTAATCAATAGCATAATTAGATGACACTGGCTTTAATAATAGACCGTATTGCCCTATAATGCCACTGGTAGGACGCTGAAAAAGGAAGGCCCGATGATAAAACGCATACTGGTAATGACTGTCGTGGCGACCGCGGTTTTGTCGCTGGCGGCGGGTTGTGATCTGCCGGATCGGGGAGCGAAGACTTCAGCGTCTGAGAAGGATGAGATGAACTTTCCACCTTCTCACGCGATCTCGCGCGCCGAAGAAAAGGCTTTGATCAAGGCCGCGAAGCGCAACCTGAAAATAATCATGGAGTCCCACGAGGACACGAAGACCCTCGAAAAAGCCCTGACCGGGAAGGCGCTCGCCGACATGAACGAAAAGATCGCGGCCGAGAGAGCTAAGAATACCATCAAGATCCGCCGGTACGACAAGCAGAAGCTCTCTTTGGAAAACTACACTAAGGGCATTTCAGGCTTATCGCTGACATTCGTGGACAACAGTTACGTGATCGATGCCGAGACGGAAGAGATTCTGAGGCCGGCGACGGGAAAGAAGCTCAAATTGATCATGGCGTTGAAGAAGGTCAAGAAAAGGTGGCTCATTTTTTCGTTCTTTAACCCTGAGCCCAAGTCGCCCGCGCCAACTACCTAATCGCCCATCGTTTCGATCTCGCCGACCGGATAGGCTTTGGAGCGGCCGGTTATCCAAACAAAGTCCCGGCCCACCAAGTAGTGCATCGTCTTGGTCCCGCGACGGACATAGAGTATCGCCATCGCATCGACCGATTGACCCGAAGCCACCTTCTTCAGCCAAGGCGAGGGTCTGCCTTCCCGCTCGTACCAATCCTCGATCAATTTAGGATTGTTGAAATATTCCTGGCCGAAGTCGTCAGTCAAGGTAACCATGGGGTAGTCAAGTATCTCTGGTTTGTTCGAAACGTTCTTCACTCTAAACCGAACGCCGACAGGGACGGCCTTGCGACTCTTACGCCCGAGATCGATGATCCGCTCGCCGCCGATGACCGTGTAGTCGGCTTTACCAACGGGACGGGCTTTATCCAGCCTCTCCCTCTCCCCCCTGGCCCGCGAGCGCTCGCGTCGCAGTACCCCTCTATCTACCGGCCAAAAGAGAAGAAGCAGCAAGAGAATGATAATGATAATGATAATGAGCCGTCGGCGTCCGGAGGAGTCTTCCTCGTCATCAAAGATGGGGTCGGGCTCAAGCTCACTAAGGCTCCCGGGGGGTGGGTCTTCTCTCAATCCTAAGCAACCTAGCCTTTTGTTTTAGTGAAATGCTGCTCATGGGATTCGACCCTTCCCGGCGCCGGCCTGTTGATCTTGTTGATTCGCCAGGCCTGGATCCGATCGTTTTCCCGGTCGGCTATATAAAGCGCCCCGTCGGGCCGGAACGCTATGGCCTCGGGGAAATTGAGCTGCCCGTCTTCGACCCCGCGCTCCCCTAAACTACCGACCAGCTTGCCGGACTTCTCCAGTACGACGATTTCATGATGAAACGTGTCAGAGACGAATATCCGACCCTCGTCGTTGACCGCGATCCCCCTGGGCAACCCAAAGAAACTGGCGAGTTTTCCTTGCTTGTCCGGTGTGCCCAGGACCCACTTGACGTTGCCTTCTGGTGTCATGGCGATAACGCGGCGGTTCAATTGGTCGGCCACATACATCGACCCGTCTTTGTCGACCGCTATACCGACCGGATAGTCGAATTCATCAAGGTCGCGACCGCGGCCTGTCCAGCTCTTGAGCAATTTGCCCTTCTTCGAAAACACGTATACGCCGTCGGTACTTGTTATGTAGAGCTTATTGTCATGCTCGACCAGGGCAAAAGGCGAAAACCCAAGAGGCCCAAAACTCTCGTCAAGCGGGTTCTTCGGCCAGCGGGCCAGGCGTTTGCCCTGGGGGCTATATACATTGATCGTCCGTCGCCGAAAATCAGCGATATATGATCTACCAGTCTTATTATCGACATATGAACCCATGACCCCGAAAAACTTGTCTTTCGTCTTGGTACTGAAGATCATGTCTTCATAATCGCCAAAATCATCGAGGGCCACGAAGCGGCTCCGGCCCGTATCGCTGATGTAAATCTTGCCTTCGTCGTCGGTGCTTACTCCCAGCGGTCTATCGAAGCCGTACACGGAAAATAAGACCTTAATCGGCCGGCCGGGATCGGGACGAAAGTCCGTTCCGTTAAGTATTAAGAACGCAAAAACCAGACCAAAGAGCAGAAGAAGCAACAACAGGAGCAATATGAGTAGGCGGCGCATTCGCCCACTTCTTTCGCTATCCTCGCGTTCGGCCTCCACCGCGCCCAAGCTTTCTGTTAAATCAACGCTTTCCATTCTCTAACTCCCTAACCTTCCTTTTCGTCTTAGCATCGTCGGGATTGAAGGCCAGAGCCTTTTTATAGTTTTCGAGGGCCTTGTCCATATCGTTCTCGAGTTCATAGACTTTACCCAACTGTGAGTAGCTATTCCAGATAGTTGAATTGTCGGCAATCGCCTTCTCATAGGCCTCTTTGGCCAAATCATACTTCTTGATTCCCGCGTAGACTTCACCTAATGAAAAGTACGCCAAGTACTTGCTGTCCT
>SDBV01004813.1_pt1 | contig 19219 bp, 15 predicted proteins | sample 2277081 | NCBI WGS metagenome assembly SDBV01 (sample SAMN10402039, study PRJNA504765) | marine sediment metagenome | isolation source: marine sediment core GS10_PC15, 223 cmbsf | place: Arctic Ocean: Southern Knipovich Ridge | collected 2010
AAGTGTGTATAGGTCTAACAGGGCCTGAGTTGGATGTTCCCAATCACCAAAACCTCCATTTATCACTGGCGCTTCTGAATAAGCAGCGCCTTCACGTGCTTCAACATCATTTGGATGACGAATCACGATCACATTAGCATATTTGGAGACCACTTTCATCATATCTGCCAAACTTTCCTCTTTGGCAGCAGAAGAAGTGACCATGGGGTTAGCTTCACTTATTACTGACCCACCAAGCCGGTGCATAGCAGTCTCAAAGCTCATTCGTGTGCGAGTACTGGGTTGGAAAAAGAGGGTGGACATAACTTTGCCCGGCAACAGATCAATTTTTGATCGGTTCCAGGGTTCAAGGGTCTGGGCGAGTTCAAACAATCCGTAAATTTGATCATTTGTTAAATCATTAATCGAGAGCAAATTTTCTCCTTCAAATCCAATCTCTCCAACTAATGCCTCAATTGTTCTAATCTTATTTGAAAACTCCATTGTGTCTCCCTTTCAAGGTGTTATGGCATTTTTTGATTACGTGGTCTTTATTAAATTATTGAAAAATATATTCAAATTCACATCATTCTCACAACAATTGATATTGTGTGCAGTATCCAGTAATTCTTCTACAAGCGTTCCTAATCTAACAAAAAACTGATTAAGGAGGCATAAAGAACTCATAAGTAAGTTAAAAGGATTAAAACTCCCTCTGTATATATTTATTCCACAATCCATTTCTGCCCAGCGAATACAAATTTCTTGAGTTGATATTTCATGGTCAAGTCTCCACCAAATTTCTTCTAAGATGGTTTCAAATCTAACAAGTGGTGGGCATTACCATAAAACACCGCCTGTTGATTGTTTCGATCGAATTTAGCTATTTGAATTCGCTTGAGCTCATATCCCTGGTCGAAGTACGGTGCACCACTACCAAACAGCACGCGTTCACCGCCAAATTCCTTCACTATCTCTTCAATGAAATCTTGCCGGTAAACTCCAGCCGTATCGAAGAAAAGGTTCGGGGCTTTCCGAAGTGCCAGGGTTACACCTGCCTGCCCGAGTCCGCTTATATTGAACTGCCCACCATTGGTCATGATTATTGGTACATCTGGCCAACGAGCGGCCAGCTTACACACCTGTAACGCTTCGGAAAGCCAAGGGTACCCAGTGGATATGAGCACGGGAACATTATTTTCCGATGCAACTGCTAATAATTCATCTAATTGATCGATATCCGCCCTGAATGTCTCTTCCCAAGGGTTCAAATAGAGCACCCGCAAGCCGAGTGATTCCACACCCCAGCGCAGCATTTGGGCGGCATCTAGCTGCCAAGGATCGATCCGCGCCGCGCCAACCAAACGGCTAGAGTGTTTATTTACCTTTGAGGCCAAGTTTTGATTCGCTTCACTTAGGTTATAGGAGAGTGGTTTGAATGGGCAGACCAGAGACTTGTTTATTTGTAGCGCATCCATCCTGGTCAACAGTTCATCAACTGATTGCCTGGTACCGTCGAAGCTCTCACCAATATAGGTCCGAAAATCAAATATCATGTCGCACCCCATCCAAGATACGTTGGATGTTCCCAGCAAAAACCAGTTTCTCTTCCTCTACGGATAGTCCTGCCAGGCGTACCTTCTCCACCTCCAGGATCGGGGAGCAACCAGGTCCATCGCTGGCATAAAGCACTCGTTCTACTCCAAACGCATCCACCGCCTTGCGAATCATCCAGGGATAAGGCATGGCACTGGTGTCGATTAAAACATTGGAGAGGCTATCAGCTATATCGAGTACCGCTTCGTTATGGAAATAACCACCGAGATGTGCCATGATCACTGATGCTTCTGGAACCAAGCGTGCGGCTTCTGCCACTTCTTCTGGCAACGCCAGTGCTTCATCACCAGTGTGAAACAGTATCGGTGCGTTATATTGTGAAGCGCGCCGCATCAAACGCAGAGTCGCTTCTCCGTAAGGAAAACCCACGTAACTGACTGGGTGGAGTTTCAAACCTTTCATCATATAATCACTGATCGCTTGGTCGAGGGCATCTAATGCTCCAGGTGCGTTAGGATTAATGCGTACATAACCGATAAACCGGTCCGGGTATTGCAGTACCGCCTGTCGGATATATTCAGTAGATGGATCGTTGGGCCCTGTTGCATCCCGGTAGGTCATAATGATGGCCCGATCAACCCGTGCCTCGTCCATTAAGCCCAGTATCGCCTCAGGCGGATCCATCCATCCCCAGGATTCAACTAGATCAACATGGGTGTGTGAATCTATAATCATCATTTCAACCGGGTGGCTACAAACCTAAATACGCTTCTCTAACATGAATGTTGTTCAGCATCTCCTGGCCGGTGCCTTGCAGCACCATCTTGCCATTCTCCAGCACAAACGCCCGGTCTGAAATCTCACATGAACGGCGGACATTTTGTTCAACCAATAAAACTGTTACGTTCAAAGTTTTATTAATATGGAGAACCATCTCAAAAATCGATTGCACAAGTTTTGGCGCTAATCCTAGTGAAGGTTCATCGAACATGAATAAGCTGGGACCTGCCATCAGCCCCCGTCCCACAGCCAGCATTTGCTGTTCCCCACCAGATAAAGTACCAGCCATTTGAGAAGACCTTTCTTCCAACACAGGAAACATCTCGTAGACTGAAGCGAACCGTTCACTGACTTTTTCTTTATCTTTTTCGAGATAAGCACCCATTTCCAGGTTTTCACGAACGCTCATATCTGGAAACAACAAACGCCCTTCAGGTACATGGACAATCCCATTCGAGACGATCCGATCTGGGTTTAGATTGCTGATGACAGAGCCATCGAATGAAATGGAGCCATTAAATGGTCTTAGTAGCCCTGAAATTGTCTTCAGCATCGTTGTTTTCCCAGCGCCGTTGGCTCCGATTACTGCCACGAGTTCCCCTACCTTAATATCCAGAGATACTTCATGGAGTACCTGGACATCTCCATACGCAACGTCAATACAGTCAACCTGTAACATCGATCTTCACCTCTCCCAGATAGGCATCTATTACAGCTTTATCTTGTACGATTTGTTGGGGTTCTCCTTCGGCGATTTTCTCACCATGATGGATAACCACGATTCGCTCTGCAAGTGACATAATCACTTTCATCACATGTTCCACCAACAGCAAGGCGATGCCCTGGCGGCTTATTTGACGCACCAGCTCGATCATCTCATCTGTTTCAGTTGGCCTCAACCCGGCCATCGCTTCATCCAATAAGATTATTTTTGGGTCCGTTGCCAATGCTTTTGCGACCTCCAATCTTTTGCGGTGGGCTACAGATAGACTCCCAGCAGTCATTCCTTCCATTTCTTGCATGCCCAGGAACTCGATGATCTCTTCGGCTTTCTTCTTTGATTCTTTGCTATCATTGGTGCGGTTGTAAGCTCCGACCATGACATTATCGAGTACACTCAATTGGGGAAAAGGCTTTACCACCTGGAAAGTGCGAGTTAACCCCAATTTACATATTTGATCAGGTCGGAGATCGGTGATTTTCTTCCCATCAAAGATGATTTCACCCTCGTCGGCTTTGTAAAAGCCCGAGATCATATTAAATGCAGTTGTTTTTCCGGCTCCATTGGGACCAATTAATCCTAAAATTTGCCCTTCATCCACGCTCAGGCTCAGATTACCGACGGCAACGAGGCCACCAAATCGTTTTGTAATCTCCTTAGCTTCAAGTAGTGCCACTTCAATCGTCTCCTTGGTGATGATCAGTAAATCGACGGATAATTTTCAAATAGATGACATGCAGTACACCTGTCACACCACGCGGCATGAACATAACTGTCAAAATCAAAAATGACCCGTAAACAATCAGACTGTTGCCGCTGCGTCCTTCGACAAGAGCACCGCGCATAATTTCAGCAAATGGTTTATTGAGCAGAGCGCCTACTAATGGTCCTGCCAAACTACCTAGTCCGCCGATGATGGGACCTGCCATAACGATCTCGATGTTCAATCCCAAATTGAAGACCTGCGGTGGTTCAATAAAGGTGACATACATGACGTAGAATCCCCCACCAATCCCAGCCATAGCAGCCCCAATGACAACTGCCAGCATTTTATATCGTGAAGTATTCACTCCCAGAGCAGAAGCAGCATCATCATCCTCACGAATTGCTAAGAAGTACTTGCCCATTTTTGAACGATAGATGCGGTACTGGACCAGGAGGCCAATCACTACTAAGCCTAATGCAATATACAAGTATGGTGCTTTTGTGGCGAAGATCATCTTATCGAAAGATGGATCAGTGAGGCTGAACCACATTCCGACCGCGCCGCCCACATAATCCCATTTGAGGAATAAGGTTCTCAGCGCTACCATTAAGGCAATCGTGAAGAGCGCAAAATAATCAACTTTCAAACCATAGCGTAAGGTAATAAAAGCGACAACGACCCCGCATAACCCTGCCACAAGCCCTGCGATAAATATACCGACCCAGGGTGAGATGAGGAAATTATTAAACAGCACGATTGTTGTATATGCACCGATTGCTAAAAAGATAATATGTGCGATCAATAACTGCCCGGTGAAACCAGCCACTATATTCCAGGATATACCGATGAAGGCATATATCGTCGTCAGGATTATGATTCCCAGGTAGTACGTGGAGCTGATAAATAAAGGAGACAGGGCGAGCAAACCAACTAGTGCAAAACAGATCAACATTTGGGTGCGGTCCCAATCAAGAAGAACACCTCGGAACCAGTTGCGTAATGGACCGCGAGAGGATGTGGTTGAAATTTCTGTAGTCATGTGCGCTTTCTCCCGAATAAACCAGCTGGCCTGAACAACAGAATTAATATAAAAATCATCATGCTGGCAATGATTTTGACGTCCCCTCCAAGATAGAACCCGGCAAATGCCTCTACAACACCGATAATTAATCCACCCAGAAATGCGCCGATGAAGTTGCCCATGGTACCCAATACAACGACAACGAAAGCAATCACCGAATAGCCCTGACCCATGGTTGGGATCATTCGATGGTTAGGGGCGAGCAAAACCCCAGCAACAGCGGTGATTGCTGCGCCGATTCCGAAGGTTAGATAATAAATGAAATTGACATTGATACCCATCAGCCGGGCTGCGTCTCTTGATTGGGACACTGCCCGAATAGCCTTCCCTGTACGTGTATAGCGAAGGAATATGAACAGCAGAAGTGAGATTGCCATCGAAGCGAAGAAAGCCACAAGCCTGGCAATGGCAAAGCGCAAACCAAATGCCGATATCACTGCCGTCTCGTACGAAACATGAATGGCCTTCGGTTCGGCGCTGAAGAAAAACTGAACTAGACCCATCAATAAGATAGAAACTCCCACCAGTAAAATAATCTGGTTCAATGGGTGGGCCTCCAGCACCCGTTGAACTAAGCCTCGCTGGATCAGCGCTCCTAATCCAAAGATGAGTACAATTGCAATGGGAATCATCAAATATGGATCAATTCCAAACAGGGAGTACCCCCAGAAGGCGATATAGATACCCAACATCAGGAATTCGCCATGGGCAAAATTGACAATAACCATAACGCCGTAAATTAAAGTCAGGCCAACAGCCACCAGCGAGTAAATACCCCCGGTGAACAAGCCGTTGACGATGATCTGAAAGAATATTTCAGGGGTCACAGAATTCTCCTATAAATGAAATAAACTCAGCGGCTCAAAAGGAACTGCCGGAATCCCTGGAGCGCGGTCGCCATAACCAGGACTAATCCTTGCATGGCGAGCTGCCAATTGATTGACAAACCCAGCACAACCACAAGGTTGAGTAAAAGCACCAGCAAGGCGACACCGGCTGCTGTCCCGAAAAGATTGCCGCGTCCTCCCGTGAAGGTTGTACCACCTACAATCGCGGCGGCGATTGAATTCATGTTGTAGTTCGAACCAAGGCGCAAATCTACATACCCGATATAGCCACTGAGGAGTAATCCCCCTAGCATTGCCAGCACCGAGCAGATCGTGTGGGCAGCAATCATGACCCAATCCACCCGAATTCCGGCGTATCTGGACGCAAACGGGTTGCCCCCAACGGAATAAATCCAGCGACCGAAGCGGGTTTTTCGCAGCAGAAATATAAAGATCAAATTAACGATCAGCCAGACAATCAATGCCGCGGGTATAAAGCCGACAGGCTCGATGCTGATCGTACGTAGAAAATCTGGCACGGTACCGCTCGCCTGACCCTTGGAATATGCTAATCGGGCGCCCTGGATAAAAACAAGCATTCCGAATGTGGCCACAAAAGGTGGTACTCCACGCTTGGTGACCAGTAAACCGTTTACCAGTCCAATGGCCGCTGCAATCGTAAAGGCTTGTATCAAAGATACAGTCAAAGAGCTTCCAGCTTCGGTCTGGACTACTATCACTGCACCAAGTGCTAAGACCGCGCTGACTGAGAGATCGATCGATCGCACCAATAAAACCAGAGTTTGGCCAACGGCAACAATTCCCAATACTGCAAATTGAATGGCGACAGTTCTGAGATTGGTAGGATTGTAGAAGGCGGGAGCAAATATGGCTGCCAGAATCAAAGCGATAAGCACCATAATCGGTGCTGCCCATTGACCAGCCAGATCGACAGCATGCACAAACCGCGGTGTTGGTCGAAAATCGGAGAGACGAGAACCAAACCAGCTTGAATTAACAGATGTCGATTTCATCCGGACCTCACAGTTCTTGGAGACCGATACGCAGCGACAGCGATAAGCACCACCAGACCAAGAAGCAACTCTTGATAATAAATGTTGACCTGAACGAGGTTGAAAACATTTGATAAGATCGTCAACAGCAGAACCCCCCCCAGCGTTCCAATAATCGAACCTCTACCCCCGTATAGACTAATACCTCCCACTGCAACCGCCACGATAGACTTGAACGCCATCCCTTCAGCGGTGCCGGGATCACCCACACCCATTCGAGACAAGACAAACAACCCGGCAAGGGCGGCGAAGAAACCGCTCAGCACATAAGCCCATACAAGTGTGCGGTTGACTCGAATGGCTGAAAGTCGGGCGATACGGGGTGAACCCCCTACCGCATATAACGCTCGACCAAGACTGGTGCGGGTGGTGAACAACCACACTAAAAACCAGATCAAGGCCATTACGATCACATTGATTGCAATGATGCCGATTTTGGTGTTATAAATTAACAGGAATTCCTTTGGGATGCCTCGAATGGGTGTTGTTGATATTGCCAGATTAACCCCCCGCAAAATAAAGGCCACTCCAAAGGTGATTATGAAAGGGTTAGCGTGTGTTCGAGTGATCAAGAGTCCATTTATGCCACCTAATGCCACCCCAACTACTACCCCTAATAGTATTAATGGCAGTATTAGACCAGGGTCACTGTTGTAGGTTGCAAATAATGTCGCGATAACTAGTGCGACGGTGCGAGCCATCATGTCGATAGAGATATCCATGCCGCCGGTCAGAATGACCAAACTTTGTCCGATCGCCAGCAAACCCAGAATGATCGATTGCCGGAGTATATTAAACATATTCGAAGGTGTTCGAAATGTATCTGAGAAGATAGCCGCAGCTCCTGCGATCAGGATGATGATTCCATATATCAAGAAAATCGAAGCATTCTTGCGAACAAATGCGATCAATTTTCCTGAACGCGGTGCAACTTGTGCATTTGCGTCTTCGAATGTTACGGCCATAAATCACCCTCTCTTGACAATACAATACTCATAGCTCTTTCTCTCTCATTGCAGGAACAGTCTCTTCTTCTGTGGCTGTAGCAAGATGCATGATGGCTTCTTCTGAAAAATCTGCCCTTTCCAGTTCGCCTGCAACTCGTCCTTCATGAAACACAATAATTCGGTCGCTCATACCAATTAGCTCAGGTAGTTCCGATGATGCCATAATCACACCGACTCCGCGGTAGGTAAGATCTCGGATACGCTGATAAATCTCCTCTTTGGCACCCACGTCGATACCGCGCGTCGGTTCATCAAATATTACTAATTTTGGGTTCGACAACAGCCACTTGCCTATAACCACTTTTTGCTGGTTGCCCCCGCTCAAACTCTCAGCTAATATCTCGGGGGTTGGCGGATTGATTTGAATATCTCCCACAATTTTGGCAACCGCTTCTTTTTCGATTCCTGAACGCAACACACCCGATCGGACGAATTCAAGCAGATTTGGTAGTGCAAGATTAAAACGCATTGATTGATTCAATACCAATCCATATGCCTTTCGATCTTCAGGCACCAGAACCAATCCAGCTTGAGAAGCTGCTCCTGCTGTTTTTGGAACTGGTTTCCCAAGATAGGTAATCTCACCCCCTTTAATGTCTGCCAATCCCACCAACGCCCTGCAAACTGTGGTGCGACCGCTGCCGCCCAACCCAGCCAATCCGAGCACTTCGCCCTCTCGCACTTGTAAATCAACCCCGAATACTGTGTCATCCACATCGAGATTGTTCACCTCCAGCAGTACATCTTTCGGTTGGTTATCCGCCGCGGGATACATATCAGTTAGTTCTCGACCGACCATCAAGTGCACGAGATCAGCGTGATTTGTATCCCCCACTTTTTTTGTGGCCATGTGTTGGCCATCTTTGAGGACGGTGACGCGATCTGCCAGCTCAAAAACTTCATTGAGGCGATGTGATATATAAATAATTCCGTGACCTTCAGAACGCAGCACGCGTATGACTGAAAATAATCGCTCCAATTCTTGGCTTGGAAGGACAGCTGATGGCTCATCCATTATGATGATGTGGGCATCAGTTGCCAGCGCTTTACTAATTTCTACAATTTGCTGCTCGCCAACCGTCAGATTTTTCACTAATTCATTCGGGTCAATGCTATCTTCTGCTCCCAACCGTTTGAGCAGATCAAACGCTTTTTGATTCCGAGCCCCGATATTAATCAGATTGAATCGACCCCGAGGTTGGTCACCCATGAAAATATTTTCTGCCACCGATAGTTCCGGCAGGATATTGAACTCCTGGTAAACGACGCTGACCCCAATATTGCGTGCCTGTTCAGGTCTAAGGCTTCTATATGTCCGTCCAGCAATCTCGATCGTACCCAGATCTGGGAAATAAGCGCCGGTGATAATCTTGATCAGGGTTGATTTCCCAGCGCCATTTTCTCCTACTAAGGCATGAATCTCCCCAGGACTCAGATCGAATGAAACATCTGCGAGTGCATGCGTTCCACCGAATGTTTTATCAATACCACTTAGTTTGAGTATCGTATTGTTGGGTTGATTTGGGATTGAAGATGATTCCATAACAATAACACTTCCTCGCTGAACTATTGCAAGTGATAAATTGCGAACAAGGTACAACTGAACGGGTCAGGGATTTAGTATTGCTCGTACGAAATTGCGCCTGCCGGGGCTAGAATCCCGGCAGGCACCTATTCTTATTGAAGCTTCAAACTTTACTTGCGCTCGAAGCCTCCATCCAAATAGTACTGAAGATCGACTGTCGTTGGAGGAATGAAGTCATCATTCAATTCAGGAACGTACCAGACCAAACTATCTGCTTCTGTGTATGGATCTGCGCCGTCCATTAACGTTCTCAGACTGATGAATTTGGTGATGCCATCTTTTCCTTCCAGAATGTCCACAGCGGTCTGCAAACACCACTTGGACATGGAGGGGGGATCCGGCGCACCAACGAATTCGTATCCATGCTCACTTGCTAAGCGCAAGAAACCGTTGGGTACGTTAACCATGGCGTATTTTGGTGGGTCCATGCCAGCATCTTCGAAAGCCAGAGCCGCACCGAGAGCCATCTCACCACCGCCTGCCCAAACACCTGCAATATCAGGGTGGGCTGCCATCAAAGCTTCCATCTTCTGCTTGGCGTCAGCGATGTTCCATCCAGCGTATTCCTCAGCAACGATCTCGATATCGGGGTAATTAGCCAGAGCGTCCAGCGCTGCTGCCCGCCAGGTCTCAGTTGAATCAACGCCAGCGATGCCGTTGAAGAAAACAACTTTACCCTCGCCACCGAGCAGCTGGGCCAGGCCATCGCCAGAGCGATAAGCAACTTCGTAGAAGTCGATGTCAACTCGGGAAGTGAAGGCATCACTCTCAATTCCATTGGCACAAAGCACAACTGGAATTCCGGCGTCTACAGCACGCTCGATCACAGCTACTGAAGCAGCCCTACCAAGGGGTTCAACAACGATTGCATCAGGACTCTGTTCGATGAAGTTCTCAATGTCGCTGATTTGTTGGTTGGCATCATTAGTGATGGCGGTGATCAATGGTTTTGCCAATACTCCTTCTGCCAGCAGGTCTTCACCATACGCAAGGATGGAAATATTGTATGTATTACCCCAACCATTGCTGGTATCCTGCTGCGATACAGCGATCACATAAGGACCTTCTTTTGCGTATTGAGATGTGTCGACAGGAGTTTCAGCGTCAGCTAAGAGCGCTCGAGAGTAATCCGAATCGAGTGCCGGGTCAACTTCAGCTTCAATTTCTGTGTACTCAATCCCTTCTCGCTCATCCCAGCCGGGGACCGGCCATAGGGGTTCGGCTGCAGCTAGTTCAGGAGGCCAAATTGCGACCTGTTGCCCGTTCTGCCATTGTCCGATGACAGTTGCAGCTTGCTCCAAGCGACCACTCTCATCGAAGGAAGCCTCAGGCCACTGGAAGTTCCATACACCCTCACTAAATGTCTCTGTGCGAAGCACTTCAGCGAGCGCTTTGGGATCCGTGGTGCATGCTACCTCTAATGCGTCAGCTAAAAGCCAAGTTGATGCATAGGTGGTGTTGTACGTGCCGCCCAATTCCTGGCCGGTATATTCTTTGAAAGCAGCTTTAAAGTCTTCGTCTATTGGCAGCGAGCTGACGGGAGCGAAGTCCATCGTGAAGATGATTCCTTCAGCGTTCTCTTCACCAACTTCATTCAGGAAGAATGTGGTTGCAAATCCAGAGCCAAGTGTGATGACACCGTACTTCGGCCAATAACCCTGCTCTTTAGTCTGCTTGATGAATGTCGAGGTCTCAGCATTGCCGAGCGCGAACCAGACATCCGGATCAAGCTGCTTGACGCGCAGGATGGTGTCGGTGAAGTCGTTGGTATTGGCGTCATAGGTGAAGTTGCCGAGCAGTTCCATGCCCTCTTCTTCGATTCCATGCAGCCAGGTTTCCTCGACTTCGGCGCCAAAGGTGATATTGGGGACGGTAATTACAGCTGTCTCTGCGCCGTTCGCCACAGCCCAGGCGACATCATTAGCACCCCATTCCTGCAAGGTGGATACAGTCTGGAAAACATAATCAAGGCCACGGCTGGTGATTGTCCCATCCAATGCATTGGGGACAATGTATGGCACTTCATATTTTTCAGATATTTCTGTTGCTGGCAGGGTTGTGCCGCTGAGGGCTGAACCCATCACTGCTACAACCCCCTCTTGTGTGATCAGGCGCTCCATTTCGGAGTTGCCTTTCTCTGCACTGCTTTGTGTATCACCGACAACCAATTCAATCTGTGCGCCCCCCAAGCAGGCGATCCCACCCGCGGCGTTGATTTCATCAATCGCCATCTGGTGTGATTTAACATACGGATCCCCCGCCCAACCTGCATCAGGGCCAGTTACAGGATATAAGGCGCCGACCTTGATAACATCTACAACTTCTGCAGGTTCCTCAGGTTGAGCTGGTTCCTCAACATCTGGTTCCGTTGGGGCTTCTGTTGGTTCAGCTTGCGAAACACAGGCTGATAACACGAGTGCCAAGATGAATGTAAAAACTAATATCTTGGACAAAATCGATGCTTTCTTCATTGTATTCTCCTCTTACTTTTGGAATCAATTGGGTGAAAATCATTGTGTTTATGTTATTTCTTTTTTGTTTATTACTCCCTATCACCTCCTTAAACTCGCTGCAATGAGAGTTGTACACTCCTATTGCTTAAAGACAGAACTCGATAGTAGGCGATTTATTCTTTCATCGCTTACCAGATTGATGTATGGCTTGATTTACCTTATCGCTATTCATCTTAGTAATATTTATCACGAACTCGATAAGGAGTGCATAAAGAAGGCATAAGGGAAATGTTAAGATGACAAATAGCAGTATCAAGTTAGTGACTTTTTACACCTATTAAGTGAAATTATTGAGCCATTCGTGGGAAGGTGCAGTATTGATTTCTAATAAGAAAAAAGTCCTGTGATTGATAATTTCCCACAGGACTTGAAGCATTCAGATCCAATGCCTCGGATCAGGAAAACTTATCTAGCATGATCTGGAGTTCGATAAACCTTTTGGAAAATCTCGGAAAACCCAAGCAGAGGTTTATGCCCGGGCTGAGCATATGCTCTGCGCTTGCTGGTTGTGAGTCCATAACCAACAAAGCCTTCCAACAATTTTAATGCACACACAACTCCATCCAACACAGGCACACCGATCTCATTTTCCAGGTGCTTGTCTAAGCCAGCCATCCCGGCACAGCCCAGACAAATCACTTCCGCGCCATCTTCTTCAATTGCCAGTTTAGCAGTCTTTGCGATTAACCCGTATGTCTCTTCAGGGCTTTCTTCCAACGCCAGCACCGGCATGTGAGTAGAACGGACCGATGCGCAGCGCTCGGTCAAGCCATAATGGCGAACAGCATCCCAAAGTAGCGGTTCCCACTCTTCATTGGTCGTGACAATACTGAAGCGATAGCCCAGCATGCAGGCGACATACATAGAGGCTTCAGCGATCCCCAATACCGGCTTCTCAGTGATCTCACGTAGGGCATAGATGGTAGGGTGGTCGCTGTAGCATGCAATCACTATGGCATCATATTGATCTAGCTGTTCAATTGCCACTTCTAGAGTACCAACCGAGCTTAATATTTCATCATATACGCTCTCGATGGACTTAGGTCCAGATCTTGGATTAATCGCTACTGGAGTAGTAGCTGGGAATGCATATCGGTCAGCAATATCCTGGACACGTTTGGTAAATTCTTCGGACGTATTCGGGTTTATGAACAATATACGCATGATGGCTCCTCTTTGAAAGTAATATTTCTTATCAGTGAATGTAAGTTTATAGTTTCCGTGGAGTAATTCCTAGCTTTCCAATTAATCGAGTCATTCCTGGTTGGGATCTGAGAAAGATTGCATGGAGTGGATTCCTTATCAGAAACCAAGCAAGCAGATTTCTCAATGATTCAGATCTCAACAAAACACTGTTTCAAAGTGATTTTTCGATTGAGTATTTCAGCATCTGTGCTACCTGAATTCAAGTCAACTTACCGGTTTGTTTTGAACCCAACGATTCATGCCGACATCCATTTTTGCGCAACGCAGGTACATCTCTCGATAATAAGGCTCTAACTTGCGTGCTATTTCCCAGGTCTTCTCCATATCCTTGCGATATGATTTCATGATCTCGCGTGCTTCCTTTTTAATTGCTTCCTCATCAACAGTAAGCAATTTCCCATCTTTGTAAACCACTTTACCAGCAACCATGGTCATCTCTACCGAAGAACCAGTTTCGCAATAGACTAGCTGCCGGTAAATATCATTGAGGGGAGTAAAACTCAACGTATTTAAGTCGATCAATATTATATCTGCCTCATATCCGGGCGCAAGAACTCCTACCTGGTCCTCCATGCGCATTGCCCGTGAACCTCCGCGAGTCAGGCACCACAATATTTCCTGTGCCTTTGGCCAGTTTTGGTATTCAGGCTCAGTAATGGAGTGGATCAAACCGGCAACCTTACCTACGATCCACATATTGTGAGTATCATCTGTGCAGGCTTCATCGCTCCCAAGGCAGATATTAATACCAGCATTCGCATGGCGGCGGAAAGTCATTACCCCACTCCCCAATCTGAGGTTGCAGACCGGGTTATGAACTATTGAACATCCGGCGGTTGCCATCAGCTCAACATCAACATCATCCACCCAGATTGCATGGATCACGACGACTCTTTCATCCAAAAAACCAAGATCGTTGGCATAACGAACCAGAGACTTGCCATACTTTATTTCGCCGAACACGCGCTGCAGCTTGGTTTCCAGGATATGCATATTGAAAGGGATATCGTATTTTTTGCTCAAATCGGACAGGGCGGCGAAGTAATCAACTTTGACCCTGTGGGGTGTCGATATCGATGCGCCAGCGCGCACCCGACCGCCGCTGGTGTTATGCCATTTGTCCAGCAGATATTGATAAAGTTCTAAAAGCTCCTGGGTCTGCATAATTGGTGCTTTCTCCATACTTTCACGGATACTGTCAGGGAGCAATTCATAAAGATATGGATATTTCTCATATTCAACTACATTGGGTTGATCGAGAGTTGCCACACATCGGATGCCGCTATCAGCGTAGGACTGCATCAATCCATCGATCGCTTCTGGGGAGGGTGCCGGAACGTAGAAGGCGTCATCTTGTACCGAGGTGATACCCAGCTTGAGCATCTCCATCGTTCCTAACATCGTGCGCACATAATTAGTGCGGTAATCCGGTGGGTTATTACTCAGAGGGGGTACTTCGTAAAGCATGAAGATTTCTAAAGGTAAGTTATCCAGAGATCCTCTTACAAAATTTCCCGGTGTGTGCACGTGGGCATTCACTAGTCCTGGCATAGCGAGCTTTCCCGCGGCGTTGATGATAGTTAAATCGGGTTCGTTATCAGGAACAACCAAATCAGGTCCAATGGACTCGATTTTCGAACCACGGATTAATATATCTGCTCGCTCGAACTCGCTGAGTTGGTTATCTAAGGTCAGGACACGGGCATTTCGAATGAGTGTACCCATTCAAATATCTCCTTTCTGCTGGCAGCCAGGTTTCGATGATTCAACAACGCAGTGTTACTTTTACACTAATGTTCCGACAATTGTGATTATATAGAAAGAACAGATTTTTGAAGGAACACTTTATGGTATGTATTCGGTTTTGTACAGCTGTAATCGAATGGTACCTTCATCCTTTATATAGCACAACGATTCCATCAATTAAGGTATGGTGCGGGGTAGCGAGTGGCTTTCTCTCACAACACCCACTTAATCTCATTTCCAAATAGCTACCTGGTTAGAAGCTCGTCGGGTCATATGGTTTGGAATATTCCTTTGGAGCTTTTGTCTTTCCAACAAGCCCGGCTAATGCAGCGATCGTAAGTAAATAGGGGAGCATTAGATAAAACTGATAAGGCAGAACAGACCCAAAGGTTTGGGCCCGCAATTGGAGTGCATCAGCCGCCCCAAACAACAAGCATACTCCGGCAAAAGCGAAGGGGTTCCATTTGCCAACCACCAATGCAGCAAGTACGATAAAACCACGGCTTAGTGTCATGTTTGGGACAAAAAAGCCCAGGTCGTTCAAAGCTAAGGCTGCGCCACCTAACCCCGCGAAAAGCCCTCCAAGCAAAACTCCAACATAACGAAGACGGATCACTGAGAGACCCGCGGTAGCGACCGCCTTCGAATTTTCTCCGACCGCTCGCAAGCTCAATCCCCAACTGGTCTTGTACAGAATCCACGCAGATATCGGGATCAAAATATATGCCATCCAAACAGCAATGGACTGCTCGAACAGCATTGGACCAAGAATGGGAATATCTTTAAGGACACCTGTATCAATAACCGGGAACAGGACTGCCCGGGACCGATTGGCGTTCAGGTAAGGCAGTAGTGTTAAGGTTAAACCCACGGCCAACAGGTTTATACCAAAACCAGTCACTAATTGATCTGCGCGCCGGCTGACCGCCAAATAAGAAAAAATCAATGACATCAATCCCCCCGCTAATACAGCGCACAGCGCAGCAAGGAAGATGTTGCCAGTTACTAGCGCCCCTGCCACGCCTGCAAATGCGCCGACCAACATGCTTCCTTCAACACCAATATTGATGATTCCAACTCGTTCGGTATAAAGCGTACCAATGCCAGCTAAGATAAGCGGTAACGACATTCTGACAGTAGCCTGCAAAAAGGGGTCAAGCTGAGGAAACAAGCCTTCCATTTATCTATCACCACTCCCTTCTGTCACTTCACTTCTAGTTCGCATTGGGTCACCTTTTTTTTGCACTGGTGATTTTTTTTTCGTGAAGCCAAAACCCACAATAAATAACACGGCAAGGGCCTGGATCACCTGAACCATTGAGCTTTGTATACCGACGGTCTGCTGCATAAGATTAGCACCAGCCTTCAAACCACCAAAGAAGAACGCAGCAAAAATAACGCCAATTGGATTTGCCGCACCCAGCAGGGCCACGGCAATAGTTTCGTATCCCAGGCCAGCTGAGAAATTGTCATACAAACTATGTTTTAAACCTAAGATCTCCACCGTTCCCATTAATCCATAAAAACCGCCCACGATTAAAAAGGTGATAAACAGGGAAGGCTTTACTCTCACCCCGGCATAATGGGAAGCATCTGGGTTTGCACCGACCATACGGGTCCGAAAGCCATAAGCTGTTCGTTTCAAGACAAATTGAAGTATGATTCCCAGAATGACAGCGATAATAATGCCACTATGCATGCTGGTTCCTTTGACCAAAATAGGCAAGATGGCTGAATCCAGGATCGTGCGCGATTGGGCGTAGCTAGCACCTTCCTGCGCTAATAATTTTGGCTCATGGACCAAATAACTGACGAGATAAATGGCAACAAAATTAAGCATTATGGTCACCACGATCTCACTGATACCTCGATAGGCTCGTAAAAATGCCGGCAATAATGCCCAGAGTGACCCACCCAAAATCCCGGCAGATATCGCTAACAAAATGTGCAACCAGCTTGGAACAGGCAGCGGGAGTAAACCGACAGCAGTGGCTGAAGCAGCACCAAGATAGAGCTGACCTTCCCCTCCGACATTAAAGAGGCCACCGCGAATACCCAGCGTCATCCCCAGAGCGCCGATCAATAAGGGTGTTGTCCTTACAGTGGTATTGCCAATCGCGACGAGACTTCCAAAGGCTCCGCGAAAGATAGCCGCATAGGCTTCCAGAGGGTTTTTTCCCTGTAGGAAGATGAGTACACCTGCAACAAGGAAAGCCAGAATAATTGAGAGAACAGGACGAGAGCCGGCAATAAAAAAATCAATCAATCCTTGGTGCATCTCTATAAAATCTCTTGATCTTTGCTGTACTTTCACCTGGTATCCCTTTCACTGTCTGTACTTGGTTTCAATCGGTGACCCATCATCATCTCACCAATTTGAAGTATATTTGCTTTTTCGCCATCCAATTCTCCCATAATCTCTCCGGAAAACATTACAATAATCCGGTCACTCACGGCCATCACCTCTGATAATTCGGTCGATATAAACATCACAGCCGCGCCGCGCTTTCGCTCTCTTAAGAGAAGTTCATGGAGCGAGTCTACAGCTCCAAGATCAAGCCCTCTGGTTGGCTGGGAACCGATGATTACGGATGGTTGTGAACTAATCTCGCGCGCCAGCACAACCTTCTGCTGGTTGCCGCCAGAGAGCATGCCAATAGGAGTGAGCACGCCGGGAGTTCGCACATCGAATTCCTTAACCAATTTCTCGGATGTATCTTGCACTTGATCCCATTGAATCAAACCCCACTGAACATGTGGAGAACCGCTGTTTGTCCGCAGAATGAGATTCTCCATGACCGAAAAATCGAGAATTAATCCCGTTTTTTGACGATCCTCTGGGATAAACCCAAGATTTGATGGATCGTTTACAACGCTTGTGACGAGGTCTCCCTTGATTTTAATTTGTCCATGAGTCGCCTTGCGTAATCCAGCAATGCATTCCGCCAATTCATGTTGACCGTTTCCATCCACACCAGCAACACCAAGAATTTCACCGCTATACAAGGTCAGGTCAATTGACTTTAATGCTTCAAGGCCGCGCTCGTTTTTACATCTTAATCCTTCGATGACCAGGACAGGTTCTTTTTCCGTAATTTTTGGTCGGGGTTTGCGCGCCAATGACACAGGACGGCCCACCATCATCGTCGAAAGTTGGAGCGAGGTAGTCCCTTCCTTATCCACTGAGCCAACCACTTTACCATCTCGCAATACGGTGATCCGGTCCGCAATTTCCTGTACTTCATCCAGTTTATGGGTGATAAAAATAATCGAGCGTCCTTCTTCGATTAAAAAATCCAGGGTTTGAAAAAGTTGATGAGCCTCTGCAGGCGTAAGCACTGCTGTGGGCTCATCAAGTATGAGCAATTTCACATCGCGGATTAGCAATTTCAAAATTTCAAGCCACTGCTGTTTGCCAACTGAGAGCTGCCAGACGGGCATATCTGGATCAACCACCAATCCATATTTCTTCACCAGTTGATTGAATTTCGCTCGGGTATCCTTTACATCCAGCAGCGGTGGTTTAGCCTGAGGTAAACCAAGCATCACATTCTCAAGGGCGGTCATGTTCTCAATCAGCATGAAATGCTGGTGTACCATTCCAATTCCCGCATCCACAGCTAACTTGGGAGACGAAATTTGGATTTGTTCTCCCATAAATTGTATTTCACCTTCATCTGGGCTATATAATCCATAAAGAATTTTCATCAGCGTCGATTTTCCAGCACCATTCTCCCCCAATAATGCATGGATTTCACCGCTTCTCACGGTAAATGAAACTCTGTCATTCGCGATGACACCGGGAAATTCCTTCGTGATGCCCTTCATTTGTAACAAGGGAGTTTGCTTATTCATCCACGTTTCTCTTCAATTTTAATAATAGACGACGCTATCCATTTGATTATGGATAGCGTCGTTCCTGATTACGTGACTATCTATGGCTTAATCTTGCCACTTTTTAGGTCTTCAATAATTGTCTCGATTGCATCCTGTGCCTCTGCGGACATCAGGTCGGTCATGACGATTTCCATGCCGTTCTTAAGGTTAATTGTGTCCGCCACACCGGGTTTTACATTACCGCAAGCCGCCTCGTAGGTTTGTGTGCTTGGTGCGACAAACACACTGGCGACCACCGATTCGGGAGATTTCGGACTCTGATCATTGTACAAGCCAATGGCGTAGATACCCTTGTCCTCTGCTGCTGAGAATACACCTACATCGGCAGAATCCAATTGATGCCAGATTACATCCACACCTTGTTCAGCTAGCGCAACCGATGCTTCATAAGCCTTCGTCACATCTTCAAAGCTGCCGGTGATTACTACTTCAACCTCGACATCCTTCCCACAAGACTTTGCCCCTTCAGGAAACGATTCGAATGATGGTTCAACCATCGGGAAACGTTCAGCAGTCACTATGGCAACTTTGTTTGTCGTGG
>SDBV01004814.1_pt1 | contig 19217 bp, 14 predicted proteins | sample 2277081 | NCBI WGS metagenome assembly SDBV01 (sample SAMN10402039, study PRJNA504765) | marine sediment metagenome | isolation source: marine sediment core GS10_PC15, 223 cmbsf | place: Arctic Ocean: Southern Knipovich Ridge | collected 2010
AACCTAGTCCCTTGAGCCACAAGAACTTAATCATGCTAGCATTTACCGCTTCCTGCCTGACATCTTGAAAAAATTACTCAAGAAAACCTGGGTAAACCTAAGGTGCTTGCACCCACGCGCCTTTCAGTCTTTCAGCCTTGGCCCTTTCGCGTGGGTGCGAGCACCCACCCTACTTCTTCAACGGCCGACTAACCACCAACTCGCAACGCGACTTCGGCCACTCGGCGGCCGAGGTTCCTGGCGCTTAAGAGGCCGAACTCGTCTTGGGTTACTCCGCCCGGGGCGCCGCTCCAGACGGTCGCGCCGCGATGGCTGGTCGGCCTGCCGTCGCCTACCAGGAGCATTTCGTGGCAGAACAGCACGGCCTGGATCGACTGAATGGTCAACTCCTGGCCGCCGTTTCGGGAACCCCCGACCGCCACCACGCCGGCCGCTTTGTTGCTCCAGGCGCGCTTCTTTTGAAGATCCTTACAGCGTTCCAGAAACGCCTTGCACAGCGAGGTCATGTTGCCGTAGTAGACGGGCGAGCCGATGATGATCCCGGCGATCTGCGGGTCGGACAGCCTGGCGGCGAGCTTGGGGAAATCGTCCCGCTCGCCTTCCTCCAACGGGATCCCGGCGGCCAGCGAGCCGTTGATTTTCATTCCCGCCAATTCGATCAATTCGGTTTCGATGTTCCCGGCCACCGCCTCGGCCGCGTCGAGGCAGACCTGCAAAGCCGCGGCGGTGCTTTTTCCTATACGAGGGCTGCCGCAGACGGCGACGATCTTGATCGGCTTGTCGGCCGAGGCTTCCGCCGAGTCGGCCGCCAAGGCGACGCCGGCGGCAGCCACCGTGCCGGCGGTCCCCAGGAACGTTCGTCGAGTAAGTTCAGGCGCCATGGTGATCTTCTCCTTGCGGTTTGTTTGGCTTCGGTTGTTCCGATCGCCGTGCTCATTGTAGCCATCTCGCTCCGCGAGATGAAGCCACTACGGCAGTTCGGCCGAAACGGTGCCGCCGTGGCTTTCGCCACCACAGGGCCATGGCAGCGAGCGTCGTCAGCAGGATGGCCAGTGTGCCGGGCTCCGGCACGGTGGTCACGGCGTAGCCGCTGAAGCCGGTCACGGTGAAACTTGCGTACGTCCCGTTGTGGGTAAGATCCGCCGGCAGGTAGGCGGCCCAATCGGCCCCGTCGAAATGCCACACCGACAGGTCCCCGCGCGAAAAACCCTCGCCGACGTCGAACGAAAGATAAGCCGGATCGCCCTCGGCATAGGCGCCGTCGACCGTCAGCAGCCAACCGCCGAGGACCGAGTCGCCGGCGTCCAGCAGCGACTCAAGGTCGGCGAGCGTCGAGCCGCTGACGGCCGTGGCGGTCAAGTGCAGGTCGCTGGCGGAATCCGCCGCAAGGAAGCTGACCCCGACCGACCAATCGGTCTGGCCGTCGTCGATCAACAGTCGTTGCGTCTGGCTGCGGTCGATGGTAACCCTCGAGCCGGACGTGCCCGACTCGACGCCGGAGACGGTGAACTGATGGTCCGCCTCATCCCAGGTTCCGCCGACGGCCTGATAGACGCCGCTGCCGTGCCAGGTAGTTGCAGCGATGGGCTCATAGACGTTGCCCGCCGTCGCCCTCGCCCCGGCGAGGATGCGGACTTTTCCGTCGTTGGTGATCGTGCGGCTGCCGCCGTCGATCTGAAGCAGGCTGCCGTTGCCCACGTCAATTGCCAGCAGCGATTCGTTATTGATCGAAACACTTTCCGCCGAGACGTCGCCGCCGCCGGTGACGTGGAGCGTCGCGCTGCCGGAGTTGCCGACGTAGAGGCCCCCGCTGCTGTTCCATGCCGAGCCGGCGCCGTCGACAGTCACCCCGCTCGTCGAGGCGGAATAGGTGCCGATGTAGCCGTGTGAATTGCTGACGGCGGCGCCCCCGGTGATGTTGAGCGTCCCGCTGCCGGAGTAGCCGACGTAGAGGTAACTGTTGTTCCACGTCGAGCCGGCGCCGTCGACCGTCACCACGCCCGTTGAGTCGGACTGAACGCCTATGTAGCCGTGGTCAGAATTGCTGACGGCGCCGTCGGTGACGTTGAGCGTCCCGTTGCCTTCGAAGCCGACGTAGAGGTTCTCGCCGTTGTTCCATGTCGAGCCGGCGCCGTCGACCGTCACCACGCCCGTCGAGAGGGAATAGGTGCCGATGTAGCCGCGTGAATTGCTGACGGCGGCGCCCCCGGTGACGTTGAGCGTCCCGCTGCCGGAGTAGCCGACACGGAGTTCGTCGCTGTTGTTCCATGTCGAGCCGGCGCCGTCGACCGTCACCACGCCCGTCGAGTCGGAATGGCGGCCGATGTAGCCGTAATCCGAGTTGACCGTGACGCCGTCTCGAATCACCAGTGAACCGTGGCCTTTCCAGCCCGCGCCGAGATCACCGTTGCTGCTCGGGTCGCTGGCCATATCAAAATGTACGGTGACGTTCTGGCCAGGCTCGCTGTCCAGAATGAGGTCCTGAGTGAGACTTGCAGTCGAATCGAATACGACGTCAACGTCACTAACCAGGCCGCGGGTGTTGATCGTGCCGGTACCGGTGAGTTCAGTCGGCGACGCGCAGAGCGATCGCGTCGTCAGCGTCCCACCCCCGGGGCCGAAATGAATCAATCCCGTGGAGCCTGTCCCGTAAGCCACATAGGTATAGCCGGCGGCCGAGACATCGGCGCCGCCGGTGATATTGAGCGTCCCGTTGCCGGAGAGGCCGACATAGAGGCGGTCGCTATTGGTCGTCCACGTCGAGCCGGCGCCGTCGACCGTCACCACGCCCGTCGAGCCGGAATAGCGGCCGATGTAGCCGCGTGAATTGCTGACGGCGGCGCCCCCGGTGATGTTGAGCGTCCCGCTGCCGGAGTTGCCGACACTGAGTTCGTCGCTATTGTTCCATGTCGAGCCGGCGCCGTCGACCGTTACCACGCCCGTCGAGCCGGAATGGCGGCCGATGTAGCCGTAATCCGAGTAGACCGTGACGCCATCTCGAATCGCCAGTGAACCGTGGCCTTTCCAGCCCGCGCCGAGAATACCGTTGCTGCTCGGGTCGCTGGCCATGTCGAGATATATGGTGACGTTCTGGCCAGGCTCGCTGTCCAGAATGAGGTCCTGAGTGAGACTGGCAGCCGAATCGAATACGACATCAATGTCGCTAACCAGGCCGCGGGTGTTGATCGTGCCGGTGCCGGTGAGTTCCGTCGGCGACGCGCAGAGCGATCGCGTCGTCAGCGTCCCGCCCCCGGGGCCGAAGTGAATCAATCCCGTGGAGCCTGTCCCGTAAGCCACATAGGTATAGCCGGCGGCCGAGACATGGGCGCCGCCGGTGATGTTGAGCGTCCCGCTACCGGAGTCGCCGACCATGAGGTGGCCGCTGTTGCTCCATGTCGAGCCGGCGCCGTCGACCGTCACCACGCCCGTTGAGTCGGGCCGAAGGCCTATGTAGCCGTGGTCAGAATTGCTGACGGCGCCGCCGGTGATGTTGAGCGTCCCGTGGCCTTCGTAGCCGACGTAGAGGTTGTCGCTGTTGTTCCATGTCGAGCCGGCGCCGTCGACCGTCACCACGCCCGTTGAGTCGGGCAGAAAGCCGATGAAGCCGTACCAGGAATTGCTGACGGCGCCGCCGGTGATGTTGAGCGTCCCGCTGCCTTCGTGGCCGACGTAGAGGCGACTGTTGTTCCACGTCGAGCCGGCGCCGTCGACCGTCACCACACTCGTCGAGCCGGACTGGTGCCCGATGTAGCTGGATGAGTTCCTGGATGGGTTGCTGACTTCGGCGCCGCCGGTGATGTTGAGCGTCCCGCTACCTTCGTAGCCGACGTAGAGGTCGACGCGGTTGTACCACGTCGAGCCGGCGCCGTCGACCGTCACCACACCCGTCGAGCCGGAATAGCGGCCGATGTAGCCGGATGCGTATCTGGATGAATTGCTGACTTCGGCGCCGCCGGTGATGTTCAGCGTCCCGCTACCTTGGTAGCCGACGTAGAGCTTGTCGCTGTTGTGCCACGTCGAGCGGGCGCCGTCGACCGTCACCGCGCCCGTTGAGTCGGGCAGAAAGCCGATGACGGCGTCGTCAGAATTGCTGACGGCGCCGCCGGTGATCTTGAGCGTCCCGCCACCTAGGTAGCCGACGTAGAGGTAGTCGCTGTTGTGCCACGTCGAGCCGCTTCCGGTAACCACCACTTGGCCCGTTGCGGTGTCTTCGTAACCGATGTAGCCGCGGTGCGAGGCAAGCTCGCTGCCACCGTTGACCTCCAATTCGCCGGCGGCGGTATTGCCAACGTAACCAATCGTATTGCTGTTCCAATCGTTCGGGTCGGCCGGGTCGACGTTGCCGCTGATGACGATCGCTGCATGGGCCGTGGGGAGTTGAACTGCGAGGCAAACCGCAGCCAAGAAGGCAAGCTGAAGCGACTTCGACCGTTCCATTTTCGTTCTCTCTTTCTCACTTGTAACGTAGAGGTGGAGGCAAACAGACAGCGATGCGAACTCGAGTTCCGCGACACCAAAGGCCGTCTTATCGCTGCCTCCGTAGTGAGAAAGAGTGAAGAAACCAGTGAAACCAAGGTCCTAAACATTGAAGCCGCAAACCGTTCTCCCGTCCGCGGAACAAAACCGGCCGGGAGATTCCTCTAGTTTACACACCCCGCCAAAAAAGTCAACTCTTGCGAGGGATACTTCAGTTTGACGGTGGGTGGCTGGGGTCGAGTCGCGAGGGACGAGCGACGAGCCCCCAGTTGCAAAACGATCTGGGGGCTCCCTGCTCGTTCCTCGCAGTCCGACCCCAGCCACCCCAACGCGGAGGGATACTTCAGTTTGACGATGGCAACTCCGCGTGCCCGGTGCCGATCATCGCTTCGCGCCGATCGGTGACGCTCAGATAATAGACCAGCGGGCGCTGCGGCGGCAGTTCGGCCGAGACGGTGCCGTTGGCGATTTTGGCGTCGGCGGTCTGCCAATTGCGACCTTTCCAGTTGCCGACGTCGGTGGTGTAGTGCAAGTGTCCCTTCTCCACGGGGACTTTGGTCGTGAAGGCCGCCGTGGCTTTGCCGTCGGCGGTTTTCATCGGCCCGAGTTTCGGCAACGGATCGCCTTCCCCCAGAACGCTGTCGACGTAAAGGCCGATCTCCTTCGGCGCCCAGCCTTGGGGATGGCCGTGCGGCATGCGGACCTGGATCCGCACGTCGACCGGGCCGGGTACGGCGCGGTAGGACTTCTGGTAGCTGTCCAGCGGGTAGGCGAAGTCGTTGGTGCCGTTGACGAACAGGATCGGGCAGCCCACGCCCGGCAGGTAACGCGACGGGTCGTAGTGCGCCACCCAGCGCTGCGTCTGCTCGGGTCCCAGCTTGTCGAATTCGCCCAGCCAACAACTGTTCTGGTGGAGGAACCCACAGCCGTAAACGGGCACGGCCACCCGGAAGCGGTCGTCGATTCCGGCGACGATGCAGGTGAGGTATCCGCCCCAACTGATCCCCGTCAGCCCGGTCCGTTCTGCGTCGACTTCCTGGCGTGAGGCCAACAGCGAATGACCCCGCACGACAGCGGCCACGGCGTGGTAGGTCCACAACAGCTTGGCCTCTTCAGGGGTGGAGAACTTGCGGAATTTCTCCGGATGACCTTGGGCGGGCATACCGTCGGAGAGTCGCTTTTTGCCGGGGCCGCACCCGCCCAGATCCATGGCGATGGCGGCATAGCCCCGCTGGGCCCAAAGCGTGGCCCACTGGGCAAAGGCGGTCCCTCCGCCGCCGTGTACCAGCACCATGCCGGGAAACGGCCCTTCGCCCGATTCGGGTCGGGCGTAGTAGGCGAACACCCGGGTCGGCTTGCCCCCAAGCGGCTCGCCCTGATAGTAGAGTTCCTGCACGGCCGCGGACTTCTCTGCCCAGACGGCCTGCGGCACCTTTTTCAGCTCGGTCAGATTCCATGGCCCGGTATACTTGTTGTCGGCGGCCAAAGCAGCCGTCGCCCCCAGGGCGAGGAGGCCGCAAAGGAGCCGGGGAAACCGGCGGCCGGATGGGAAGGTGCAGTGCATGAGGAAACTCCTGGGGCTGGTTTAGGGTCGTCGAGGCCATCGTACAACGATGCCGCACAGCATAGCGTTTGCTCGGCCGTGTCGCCAGTCTTTTGTCGGATTCCGGGTATATCTGTGCCTTTCGGGGATCATCTGCTGGGGTAATCTATACTTGTAGGATGTGCCAGCCGAACCAGACTGCCGATGTCCTCTCACTCGGTCGGAAATCTCGGCCGCGAGCAAGCTATCTCTTTCCGTTGTCGTTCGCCGGATGTTTCGCGGCCTTGATTCTTGTTCATCGCATGCTCATCGGGGCGGGCATCGGGTTACGGCAAGAGCCGAGTGCGTCGGGCGAAGTGCCGTGCGGCATCATCGCTAATCCGACCGACGGCTTCTCCTATGCCGCCTGGGCACAACAGGCAAAGGGCGGGGCGTGGCGATTCTCCAACCCTTACACCACCGAAGCCCACGACGCCCTGTTGCTGAACCCTTATTTCCTCATGGTCGGGCGTGCCGCCCGGCAGTTCGACGTGCCGGTCTTCGCCGTGATGACCGTGCTGGGGGCGGCCATGGCCGGGGTCACTTTGGTCGCCGTGTACGGCAGTGCGCTGCGGATCGGCTTTTCGCGGCGCTCGGCAGGTTGGGCGATGATTCTGGCGGCATTTGCCTCAGGAGTGTCCGCCCCGATCCTGGCTGTGAAAGATCAACTGGGTATCCGGTTTCTAGGGGGGGCCGACCTTTTCTTTCAGGACGCGATTCTGTTCTCCACCTTTTTCTCTTACCCCTACCATACCTTCGGCATCGCCTTGCTGAGCCTGACGGTTCTGCTGGTGCTGGTAATCGAGGACCGGAACACGGGCTGCCGGTTGCGGCGGGGCTGCTTCGCGCTGCTGGGTTGTCTGGCGCTGTTTCTGGTCCTGGTTCGTCCCTATGAGCCGCTGATGCTTCTGGCGACGTACGTGCTCTACTTTGTGCTTTGTTTGGGCCGCGTCGAACGACAAACCCTGCGGCGACGTGCGGCCGTGGTCGGCCTGCTGGCGGTCGCGATCTTGCCCCCGCTGTCGTACCATGGCTGGGTCGCTAAGCAGCCCGTATGGGACCACTTCGCCTTCGCTTCGCTGTCGTTGCAGAGGGACCGATGGTTCTGGCTGATCGGCTACGGCGCGGTCTTGCCGCTGTCGCTGATCGGCGCCTGGTCGAGTTTCCGCCGGAACGAGCGTTCCCCCGCATGCTGGCTTGCCGTATGGGTGGTCCTGGTAACCGTGCTGCTGACGGTGATTTGCGTGCCGCAGTCGAAGGTCTGCGCCGGGGGACATCTGCCGATGTGCATTCTCGCCGGGGCGGCTTGGAACGATTTGTTGGATCGCCTCCGACGGACGCGTCACCGCCTTGTCCGAGTCGGCTCGTACGCCGCCGCGGCGGGGGTCGCCTTGCTGTTGTTCGTCACCAGCGGTCACCTCCTAGGCAGTTATCGAAGCTACGGCTATGATGCCGATCTCAAGCGCGTTGCGGCCACGATTCGTCGGCTTTCCGAGAACCCGGTACCGGCGGTTCTTTGCGACGCGCAAACCGGCGAGGTGCTGCCGGGGGTCGCGGGTCTCCGCGTGATATGTGGACATTGGGCGCTCACACCCAACTACGTCAAGTGGCGCGCGGAGTTGGCGCGATGCGGTGTCGAACGGGCGGCATCCTCGCTCCCGATTCCCGAAGGTTCCGCCGCCCTGTCCGCCTTGCTGCGACGCACCGGCGTAGAGTTCGCGCTGCTGCCAAAAGGCGTCAAGGCGGCCGATTACTTGGCCGAGATCGACGGTACGGTGCTCATCGAGTCGTGCGGTCGATGGTTGTTGTTTCGAATCGAACTCGCCGACGTTCCAGCCTTACCCGCTACACCTCCACCACCCCCAACTCGCGATACACCGACTCGACCAGGTCGGCGCCGATCTGCTGAAGCTCTGCTCCGGCTCCGGCCAGCAGGGCCAGATCGGCCAGTTGGCTGACCCGCCGAGGGACGCCACCGGTAAGCTCGTGAAGCCGGGCGACGGCCGGGGCGGCAAACACCGCCGACTCGCGTCCGGCTTGGGCCAACGAGGTGCGAATGTAGTCTTCCGTCTCGGGCGCCTCCCACGGCTGAACGTCGATCCGCAACTCGGCCAAATCCAGCAACCGCTCGCCGAGGCGGCCCATCTGCTCGCGGCGGCCGGCCAGCACCAGGGTCAGGCGCGATTTTGGCGAGGGGTCGCATTGCAGCAGGCGGGCAACCTGGTCCAGGACCCGGTGATCGGCCCGGTCGGCATCGTCCAGTAGCACGACCGTTTCGAGCTGCCGATAGCGGTACTCGATCAGCCGGTCGGTGATCGCCCGCCAAAGCGTGGCGGTCGACCCGGCCGGTGCCGGGTTCAGTTCGAGGCCGGCCGCCAGCAGCATGAGCATCTCGGCCGGCTCGACTCCCAACAGGCCCACCTTGGCCACCGGGCGTCCGTCGCGGCGGAGTTGCTGGGCGAACACCTCCAGCAACAACGACTTTCCGCTGCCCGATCCCCCCATCAGCAGGCCCAGCCGGCGGCGTTGATCGACCAGGAAGTGCAGCCGCGCCAGGGCTTCGTCGTGGGTGGGACTTTGGAAAAAGAACTGCGGATCGAGACAGCCCCGAAAGGGCGATTCCCGCAATCCCCAGTGTGACTGATACATCAACCAAGGCCCCCCTGCCCTAAGAAACACGGCCCCAGGAAACACCGTCGCTGAATTGTTTTGTTCCGTAACTCTCTTTTTTTCGGTACAATCCACCCCAAAACTTAACCCGCTCCAGCCGATACGACCGGAACCTCCATGGCCGATCGCTATTTTTCCGAAACCGCGATCTCCGAAGATAGGGTGGTGTTGACCGAGTCTGAGGCCCATCACCTGATCCACGTGATGCGGGCCAGGCCCGGCAGTCGGGTGGTGTTGTTCGACGGCAGCGGGGCCGAGTTTTCCGCCCGGGTGGAAAAGGTCGCCCGGGCGGAGGTCCAGTTGGTCGTGACCGCCCGGGAAGAGATAGATCGCGAGTTGCCGTATCGGTTGACGCTCGGCGTGGCGTTGCCGAAAGGGGAGCGTCAGCGGTGGCTGGTTGAGAAGGCGGTGGAATTGGGCGTGGGCCGGGTGGTGCCGCTTCAGACGGCCCGATCGGTTGCCCAGCCGGTCCAGCAGGCCTTGGCCCGACTGCAACGTGCGGTGATCGAAGCCTCGAAACAGTGCGGCCGCAACCGGCTGATGCGGATCTCCAAGCCGGCCGTCTTGGCCGACTTCGTGGCCCATACGGCCGACGCCCCTACCCGGCTGATGGCCCATCCGGGAGAAAAAAAGGGACATCCCGCTTCCCTGTCGCGTGGCAGCCCGGATGACGCATCGAGGTCGGGCACGGCAGTCGCGGGTCCCGTGTTGCTGGCCGTGGGGCCCGAGGGCGGGTTCACCGGCGAGGAGGTCTCCTTGGCGACGGCCGCCGGCTGGCGGTTGATTGATTTAGGACCCCGGATCCTCCGCGTCGAGACCGCCGCGATCCTGCTGGTGGCCCTGGTGACGCAGTCGGTAGTGTCCTGAGAGTGTGTTGCTCGGCCAGCCCGGCTTCCATGGCCGGCGTCTTCTTGATCGTCGAATGCACCCGGCAGAAGTTGTAGTAGGCGACAGGAATCTTCCTCATTGACAGCGTTCACTGCCAATCCCGGGTACGGTCGGCTCAACCGCCAGAGAGCCCAACCGCAAGAACGCCGCCAACAACGGATAGCCGACGTCGGTGAGGATCGATTCCGGATGAAACTGCAATCCGACCACCGGCAGCTCGCGATGTCGCAGGGCCATGACCGCGTCGTCGTCGTCGCGGGCGGAGACTTCCAGGCAGGCCGGCAGGGAAGCCTCCTCGACGACCAACGAGTGATATCGGGCCGCGACCATGGGGTTGGGCAGCCCGGCGAACACACCCCGGCCGTCGTGCCGCACCGGTGTGCTCCGCCCGTGAACCGGCTGCCTGGCCCGAACCACGCGGCCCCCCAAGGCTTCAGCAATCGTTTGATGCCCCAGGCAGACGCCCAGGATCGGCAGCTCCACGTGAAACGCGCGGACCAACTCCAACGAACAACCGGCCTGCTGCGGCGTACACGGCCCCGGCGAGAGCACCAACGCCTCGGGCTCGAGCCGCCGTACGCCGGCCGTATCGATCGCCGTGTTGCGCACCACGCGGGTGTCGTGGCCCAGCCGCTGGAAGTATCGGGCCAGGTTGTAGACGAAACTGTCGTAGTTGTCGATCAGGAGGATCATTGCAATGCCCGGATCATGCCTTCCGCCTTGTGCCAGGTTTCCTCGTACTCCCTCTCGGGCGTCGACTGGGCCACGATGCCGCCGCCCACCGGGGCCTGCCACCATCCGCGCCCGGCCGTGATCGTGCGGATCAGGATGCTCAGGTCGAGCGAGTCGTCGAACCCCAGGTAGCCCAGCGACCCGCAATAAGCGCCCCGCGCGGTGGGTTCCAACTCGGCGATGATCTCCATCGCCCGAACCTTAGGAGCACCTGTAATCGAGCCGCCCGGAAACGCCGCCCGCAACAGGTCGATCGGGGAGCACTCGTCGCGGAGTTGCCCGCAAACGGCCGACACCAGGTGCAATACATATTGATACGTTTCCACGCGGCAAAGCTGGCTGACGTACACGCTCTGCGGGCGGCACACCCGGGAAAGATCGTTCCGCAACAGGTCGACGATCATCACGTTCTCGGCCCGGTCCTTCTGGCTTCCGTGCAACTCGACTTCGGCCAGCCGGTCGGCTTCCGCTCGGGCGGGTCGCGGCCGGGTGCCTTTGATCGGCCGTGCCTCGACCCGGCCGGAAGAGACCTGCAGGAACCGTTCCGGCGAAGCACTGACGATCTGGAAATCGCCCAGGTCGAAGTAGCCGGCGAAGGGGGCCGGATTGCAGCGGCGCAGTCGCAGGTAAAGTGAAACAGCGTCGTCGCGGGCCGGATATAATAGCCGCTGGGCCAGATTCACTTGAAAGAGGTCGCCGGCGAACACGTACTCGACCGCCCGTTGGACCGCCCGCAGGTAGCCCGAGCGCGTGAAATTGCTCGTTAAGGCTTCCGGCCCTCCGTGTTCCCGGAAGATGGCCGGATACTGCGGGGCCAGCTGGGACGCCTTGACCGGTAGCAACTGCGGCTGTTGCTTCGGCCGGTTTTCCTCGCATCGCTCCGCAAGCAGCCAGCCGCGAAACTGCTTCAGCCGCTCGGCGGCCCGGTGTTGGCGACGGTCCGCGGCGAGTTGCGGCAGTCCCTGGGAAACGATCCAAGCCCGCTGCTGGAGGTTATCGAACGCCACCACGACGTCGTACAGGCCGACGGCCAGCGCGGGCACGTGAAACTCATCGATGGGGGCCTGGGGCAGCTTCTCCAGACTGCGGCCAAGGTCGTAGCCGAACAAACCGGCCGCGCCCCCCTGAAACGGCGGCAGTCCGGCAACCGTCGCCGTAGGGAATTCTGTACAAACAGCCATCCGCCGGGCGAGTTCCCCCAAGGCGTCGCTGCCATCGGCGGGCAACTGCACGTAGTCGAACGGGTCGGCCGCGACGAACGAGTAACGTCCCAACACCGGATCGGGTGAGGCGCTATCGAGGAACAGGCAGTGCGGCAAGCCACGCAGCCGCAGAAAGACCTCCTCCGGTTCCGGCGCCGGCGAAAGCTCCTCGATGCAGGGAACGAAATGGGGCGATTTCACGACATCTGTTTGTAACCGCCGATCCGCCCCAAGGCAAGGCGTCATACTTCGCCGGACCAAGGATCGCGATTTCCTGTGGGAGGCGTCTCCGACGGCGATGGAACCCGTAATCGATAACCTCGTTACGACGCTCGGCGTCGTAACGCACATCTTGGACGCTCCGCGTCGCCGAACCGCCGCAAGTCATTAAGCTGGGGGAGGTTGGCACAAGTAGGTACAGCGAGGCAAGGGCACAGCCGCCTGGGGTGAAGACATCACCTGTTCGATACCGAGTCGGATGAACCTGAGAAAAGGGTCCGGGGGGCTGTGCGGGCAGCCCACCGGGCCCTTCGACCGTGAAAAGATGGTTTTCCCGAGGTGGGTCTCTTCGTCACTGGCTGGGCGACACTACCTAAGATTCACGGTGGTGACAACAATTTGATCGTGAGGTCCCGGACGTGCGGGAGCGTCCGGGGGGAGTCGGGTCAGATCGTTGCCATCGCTGCCGGTTGCATCTTGCACGTGCCGTGCCGAACGTCGCCCATTCGCGGCGAGGCGGATGGCGCGGATAAGCGTAACGTCTTTTCAGACAACCACTTAAAAAAACACCATCTCGGCGTAGGCCCCGTCGCCCGCGGTCGGGGCCTTGTAAGTCTTACAAAGCCGGTGACGCCGGCTGGTGGCCCGAGGCTTGATCCCGCGGAACGCAGTCCGCGGGCGTTTGACGTGAAGTTGAAACCACTGGCCCATCACGATGGGCCTTCACTGCCGGTAGCTTAGGTCCTTCAGTTGGCTCAGCAGGCTGGTGGTCATCGCCTGGAAGACGAGTTGAACCTGGTCGAACTCGCGGTCTTCGGCCTGGCAAAAGAAGCTGTAGGTTGCCCGATCGGCCTTCAGGCAGCGGATCTGCGCGGTGTTGGTCAGGTCGAGGCAGTAGAAATTCAGGTCGTAGCCGACCATCTCCCGGCCGGCCACCACGTCGCCGGCCTCCTCGGCGTCGAGATCCTGGTATTCCTGTTTCATGGCGTCGACGGCCGCCTTGGCCAGCTGGATCGGGTCGGCCGAGGCGGGATGGATGGCCACCGACCAAAACGCCCCGCCGGGACTGTAAACGGTGACCGATCGGCGGCCCGCCAGGGCGTCTTCCTCGTCGAGCGTCCAGTTGTCGGGATACTGGAACGAAATGCCCAGTTTTTCGTATTTCGCCGGCATCGCAACGCACCTGTCCGAGTGGATCTCCCAGAACCATCCGGCCACTATTGGTTCATCGTAGCAGACCCGGGCGGAGGCGGGAACCGGCACAACACGGCCAAACCGGGGTGGCCGGGGTCCAGCGGTTTTGCTACCGTACCGGGTCGGATTTGGCCGATGACGAGTGCGAAGCGTGAAAAAGACGCGTTTGGCCGTCGCCGGCACCGCCCGGTGAGGCACCGCCCGGTGAGGCACCGCCCGGAGAATCGATCACCTGAATGCCCTACCTCGGCCCCAACACCACGATCGTTGTGGCGCTGTTGCTGCTGTCGGGTTGCCGCCTGCCTGGTAGCGAGGGGCCGGTGCCGAAGTCGCTGGCCGATTGCCGGCAGCTATCGCAACGTGGGATTGCGGCGGCCGAACGGGGTCAGCACGAGCAAGCCGAGACGCTGCTGAGCGATGCCGTCAAGGCCTGTCCGGTGGACCCGGATGCCCGCCGCCATTACGCCGAGGCACTCTGGCATCGCGGTGCCCGGCCGCAGGCGGTGGCCCAATTACAGGAGGCGGTCCGGCTGGCCAACGACCCGATGCTGCGGGTCCGCCTGGCGGAAATGCAACTGGCCCTGGGCCAGATGGAGCCCGCCCGACAGACGGCCGAAGCCGCACTGGACCTGAATCCCAGGCTCTCGGCCGCCTGGGCGATCCGCGGCCGGGTGATGCGTGCCGCCGGCCAACTCCCCCAAGCCCTGGCCGATTACCACCGCTGCCTGGCCTATGCCCCGGACGACCGGCAGGTCCTCTTGGAGATTGCCCAACTGTATCGCCAGTTGGGCCAGCCGCAACGGGCGTTGGCCGCGCTGCACCGCCTGGTGGACACCTATTCGCCGGGTGAGGAGCCGCAACAGGTGCTTTACCTGCTGGGACTGACCTACATCGCCCTGGACCGCTACGACGACGGAGTCGATAGCCTATCGGCGGCGGTGTTGCGAAAGAACCCGTCGCCGGACGTCTATTACCATCTGGCCGAGGCCGAGATGCTCGCCGGACGGCCGGCGCAAGCCGCCGCCGCCGCGTGGGATGCCCTGGAACTCCAGCCCGGGCACCTGCCGAGCCGCGACCTGCTGGCCCGTCTCCAGACGACCGGGCAGCCCGAGGAGGTCCGCCGACCAGAGGTCGAGGCGCCGCCGCGCCGCTGAGTGATGTATACTTGTGCTGGAGAGTCTCCAAATCGGTTTGATCGCTGCGCCCGATACGTTCCGAACGGCCCGTTTGACGGAGGTCGGTTCGCGCCCTAGGGTTCAGTGACAGCAGTGTGGCCCGGCTGGGCCGGGGCAGGAGGACCTTACGCCGAATTCCAGGGTATGCTTCAGACAAGGCATGCCAGGTCGGGTTGCGCCGCGATACACGAGAGGAAACAAGCCATGTCGCAAGCAGTCGAAACTCCCGCGGAATCCTTCGTCGAGCGTCGCGGGTACGTCGCGGACCAACCGCCCGCCGGCGACCGTCGCCAGTTCGTCAACTCGCACGAAGAACTTTCGCCGGAAGCCGCCGAGTTGGCCCGGGCCATCGACGGGTATAAACTGCACCACCGGCGGCGCTTCATCACCTACGAAGAAATGCTTTCGGTGATCACCTCGTTGGGCTACCATAAGTAACCGCCCGCCGGGCATCCGCGCAGCGGGTTTCACGGTCGCATCATCGCCTGCCGCCCAGCAGCGGCTCGCGGAGCCGGTCGGCGGTGACGATGCCAACGGTCTTTCCGGCGGCGTCGACGACCCGGGCAAGATTCTCCTTGGCGCTTTGCAGCCGCATCAACACCGCCACGTGGGAGGTATCGTCGCGGACGTCTAGCAGGCGGCGGAGCGGGCCGACGTCGTCCGCCTCGCTCAGCCCGAGATCGATCACGCGCACGTAGCCGATCAACTGGCCGCGGACTTCCGGCGACTCCACCGCCACCACCGCGATCCGGTATCGTCGGGCCAGGCGGAGGATTTCCCGCTTGGTCATGTCGGAACGGGCCCGGGGTAGCTGCTCCAAGGGCGTGGTGAATCGGGCCACCGGCTGATGGGCCACCGCGAAGATACCCTGGGCCAATCCGCGTTGGGCCGGATGCAGGATCCCCGCCTCGTGACCTTCTTCCAAAGCCCCTTGGAGTTCCCGCCGGGCCAAGGTCAAGCGGACCTGCTCGGGCGCCTGACCTACCAGCCGCTCGAGGACCTTGTTGAGTCCCCACAGCAAGAGGCTGACTGGGGCGAACAGGCCCACGCAAAACAAGAACAACGGCCCGCTGCGGCGAAGCAAGCGGTTGGGGGCCTGCAGGCACATATTCTTCGGCAACAGTTCCCCATAGACGAAGAGCACGGGCGCCAACAACAGCGGCCCGATCAACTCAGCCGTAAAACCGCCGCCGGCTTTCGACACCCCCATCACGATCGCAAACGAAGTCACGTAGTTGGCCGTGTTGTTGCCCACCAGGGTGGTCGCCACGAACATCGCCGGGTGATTGTTCAGCCAGAGCAGGCCCCGGGAGATGGGGTCTCCGCCCAGCGCGTCCAACAGCAAGCGCAACCGCGTGGCGCGATAGAAGGCGATCTCGGAGCCGCTGAAGAAGGCGCTGAGAAACAGCCCCGATGCAGCCAACGCCAAGATCGCGATCCAGCTCACGGCCGATCCTCCTCGGTGTCGACTTGCTTCAACTCGACCAGCAGTTGGCCTCGCTGTGGCACGTCAAGGACCTCGAGCTGGAAAGGCCCCCACCGGCACCGGTCACCGGTCCGGGGCAGCCGTTGCAGCGTCTCCTGGACCACGCCGGCGACGGTCACGCTCTTGCTGGCCGGCCGCGGGACGTCGAAATGCCGCACCAGCCGCCTGAGGCTGGTCACGCCGGTCACGTGCCAGGTATCGGGGGCCACCCGCCGGATCGGCACCCGCTGCAATAGCCGCTCGCTGCGGCTGGGCCAATGGCTGAAGATCGTATCCAGCACGTCGTCGAAGGTGAGGATGCCGATCGTTTCGCCGAACTCGTTGACCACGGCGGCCACCTGCCGGTCTCGCCGACGCATGATCTCCAGCGTGCGGGCCACGGTGGTGCACCAGGGGACGTAGACCACCGCTTCGGCGTAATGTTCGAGGTGTTCGGTGGGCACGCTCGAGAGGCGCAGCAAAGGAACCGCCGCCGCCACCTCATCGCTATCCGGCTCCGTGACCAGCAGATACCCGCTGGGCGGCATCCGGCCTTCCAGGTCGGCCAACGACACCGGCGGGCGAAACGAGAGGAACTGCATCCGTGGACGCATCAACTCGTCGGCCCGGATCTCTGAGAGCAGCACGATGTTTTGCATCACCTTCTGCTCTTGTTCGAGCAAAGCAGCGTCGGAGGTCGACAACTGGACGGCCCGTTCCAGGTCGCCCACCTGCAAATACGGCTCCGGCCGGAACCGGGGCCAAAACAGCCGCCGCGAGAGCAGGTTGGCCAGCCGAAACGCCGGCAACACGGGGTCCAACATCCGCACCATGGCGGCCAGCGGAATCGCGGCCAGCGTCGCCAGCCCGCGCGGCTGCAAAACGGCCAGGCTCTTGGGCAACATTTCGCTCAGCACGATCAGCAGCAGCAACGATCCGAAGATAAAGGCCCCGGCCTCGGTCCCCGAGGTCCGGTCCTTCAAATCGAGGCTGATGATCGAAGCGATGGTGAAATAGGCCAGGTTGACCACCAGGTTGCAAAACAGCACGGCCGTCAACAGGCGTTCCGGCTCGGCCAGCAGCCCGGCGGCGATCCGTTGAGGGCGGTTGCCCAAGGCCAGCCGGCGACGGTCCGCCCGACGTAAATAGAAATACGCCGCCTCGCTGGCCGAAAAGAAGGCCGAGCCGAGGATCAGCACGGCCATGGCGATCAGCCAGGGAGCGTTTTGCAGCAGCACGTGCACGGAGCGGTCCCGGGGTCAAAGGCGAATGATGAGTGATGAATGATGAATGATGAATGCAGAAGGCCGTCCGTTATCTGCATCGTTGCAGCCAATCGACCGTTCATCATTGATCATTCATCATTCCTAGTTTCCTCCTCACTCCTCGGCCGTCGTTCTTCCGGTGGCCACGTCGAACTCGTAGATCGCCGGGATCAGCATCGCCGCGGTGGCGAAACCGTAGGCCCCGGCCGTGGCCAACAGCACCGATAGGGTCTTGCCGATCAGGAGGCTGGTGATCGCGTAGAACGTGGCCAACGGGCAGACGAGCGACGCGACGCCGATCGCGGTCGATGGATTTCTCATCCCCAGCGCCACGTACAGCCCCACGCCGCCGCCGAGCATGAAGGCGAAAAACGGCGGAAGCTGGGCCTGGAACGACCCGCTGAACGCGACCATGATCCGCATACACGTGGCCACGCCCAGGAACAGGAAAAACACCGTCCCCAGACTGGTGGCCACCGCACTGCGCGAATTCACGTAGATCATGCCCACGTGGAGTCCCAACGTGGCCACGAAAACAACCAACACCGCCAGCCCCGCCAACAGGTAGATCAGGTTCTCCACGCTCAACGGGCCGCGGACACAAAGATAAACACACAACAACGCCGGCAACGCCATCATCTCCTTGGTATTATAGAACACGCCGCCGAGCTTGCCGAAAACGATCTCCTTGGGAGTCAGGTCGGTCACCAACAGCAGGTCCAGCGCACGCCCGTCACGCTCGCTGGTCAGCGAGGTGACCGCCTGGGCGTTGATCAGCACCAGGCTCAGCAGCAGCAGCGGCACCAGGGCCACGGCGCCGTGGGCGTGCGCGGCCAGTTGCCCATTCTCGACCATCCAGACCAGGCTGGCGGCGGCCAGGCCGAACAGCAGCAGGTACGCCAAACGAACCACCAGGATCTTCCGCCCATAGGCCCAGGTGCGGATCTCCCGCCAGATGATCGGATTGTCCCACACCCGCCGCGTCCGGGCGGCGTGTTTCGGTGCTCCCCGTCGGGCATCTTCTTCGCGCCGGATCGGCCGTGTCTCTCGGGAGGGGTTCCAAACCCGCACCATGGCAATGGCCACGCCGTTGATCAACAGCGAGATTGCCACGCCCAGGACGCAGAACAGGTGAACCGGAGTCGCCAACAGCCCCAGCCGAGGATCGGCGTGCATCCCCGGCCGCGTGGCCTCGATAATCGCCTGCCAGGGGCTGAACCCGGCCGCCCAGGTCCGGCAGGAAATGCCCCAGAAACTCTCCCCCAAGGCCCCAGTCTCCACTATCTTCCAAATCGCCAGCCACATCACCAACACCAGCACGGTCATGGCCAAGGCCTGGAACGTCTTCTCGCGCCACAGGGCCAAGGTCGATCCGAGGCTGCCGCAGGCCAGCACGCTGACCAGGGTAACGGCGAACACCCATCCGATCTGTCCAAACGACACCCCCCCTAATAGTGCAGACAGCATGAACAACGGCAGTGCCGCGGCCAACATCACCAGCACGCTCAACAGGCTGGCCAGCAGCTTCCCCAGCACCAGTTCGCTGTTGGAGAGATTCGTCAACAGCAGCAGCACCAGCGTGCGGCGATCCTTTTCCTGGGCCACCGCGGCGGCAGCCAGCAAGGCCGAGAAGAACAGGGCCAGGGCGAGCTGCACCGGCGCAAGGATCTGGAACAGGATCGTGCCGAACCGGGCCAGGTCGCCCACGTCGCGGACGAATTGGGTGTCGGTCAGCGCCGCCCACGCCGTGCTCATCAACACCAGCAGTCCGACCACGTAGGCCGACCGAGCGACGTAAATCCGGGTCCGCCGCGGCGCGATCATCACTTCGCGGCTGAAAACGGGTCCGATCAGCAAGTAGCTACCTCCCTCATGGGGTGATTAGGGATTAGGGATTAGTGATTAGGGATTAGGGATTAGACAGTCGGGCGAATCCCCAATCCCCATCATAGCATACTGCGCCGTCGTGGCGAACCCGCTTGACGGAGAATCGAGACGCTGTCCCTCAAACTGCCCGAATCGCTCATGGGGTGATTGGGGAATTGGGGTTTGGGATTAGACAGTCGGGCGAATCCCCAATCCCCAATCCCCAATCCCTGTCCCAACGCCGCGGCCATCGCCCGGTCGAGATCGTCGCGGAGGTCGTCGAAGGCCTCCAAGCCGACCGACAAGCGGATCAGGCCGTCGGTGATGCCGTGGGCCAGGCGGTCGGCCCGGTCGTAGCTGGTGTGGGACATGGCCGCCGGCTGCTCGATCAACGACTCGACCGCGCCGAGACTGACGGCCAATTGAAACAGCCGGGTGCTCTCGACGACCTGCTTCGCGGCGGCGAAATCACCGGCCACCTCG
>SDBV01004815.1_pt1 | contig 19216 bp, 15 predicted proteins | sample 2277081 | NCBI WGS metagenome assembly SDBV01 (sample SAMN10402039, study PRJNA504765) | marine sediment metagenome | isolation source: marine sediment core GS10_PC15, 223 cmbsf | place: Arctic Ocean: Southern Knipovich Ridge | collected 2010
ACGCCTAACTTTGTTTCTTTCGGTATTACAGAAGAGGATATCGCTTCAGGCGAATGGCAGAAGAAGTGGAACGGACAGGAGTTACCATACCCTCAGCTTATGTCTCCGGCGAAGGTGGCTGAGCGCTATAAGAACTGGGGTAAGGGTTCTTACCTGTATGTCGTCTTTGTTCTTGGTGATTTCCCCGATGCTGGCGTCAATAACCTTATCGCCCTTTCAGATATCGAGTTCGCTATGTCAATAGACCTCGATAAAAAGGACTACGATAAGAATCTAAGGATTGCTGCCCTCGATGTTGCTATGTATGGCGATGATGAGTGCTGTTTTGCCTGCCGACAGGGTAATAAAGTCTTTGAACCCGTGACTTGGGCTAAACAGGAATCATCGTATACTATCGGTAGAACAGCCAGACTCATTAGGGAATACAGACCGGTCAGGACTTATGTTGATGTAGTCGGTATGGGCGGTCCTATGTTTGAAAGCCTCAAAAGAGAGATTGGTGAGGATTATCGTATATTGCCCTTCGATGCCGGCGAAGATGCGTTGGATGCGAAACGCTACCTTAACCGCCGTGCTGAAGGTTGGTGGAACATTAAAGAGAAGCTCGAAAGGCAAGAATTGGATTTACCACAGTCCGATAAACTCAAAGCCCAACTTGCTGATATCAGATATACTTATGATAATGTAAGGTTTAAGCTTCAGATTGAAAGTAAGGAGAAAGCGAAAGACAGAGGCTCAAAGTCACCTGATGTTGGCGATGCTGTTATGATGGCTTTCTCTACCAGAAGGGGTGGCGGTGGTCATAGGCAGACGAGATATTAGTAAGGAGTAGCGCAATGGTTTTACCAAAAAGCCCTTATTCATCGTTTGGACATACCACTAACTATAATATGTTCCTGGCTAAGAGACAGGAAATGGATGGTAGCGGCCTGTTCAAGCGTATGGATGAGGACAAGAAGCTGGCTATCCTCGATCCCTATGAGATGAAAAACCTTGATGGGCAGAAGACTCCTGATGTTATCAATGTCACTATGAACGAGGCCAGGGTATTCCTCGACCGCTCCGGCGCTATTATGAACGGCGCTAATATGCAGCGTATAGTCTTCGGTAAAGGGCTTGATGATAAGGACACTACCACTATTGAGAATTTCTTTGAGGATATCTATTATGTCAACGATTTGATGGTTGCTAATGCCTTCTTCACTTCACTCTACGGATTCCTTATTGAGCAGATATTGGTTCGGGGAGCTATATGTAGCAGGGTGCTGATGAGAGAGGATGGCGATAAGTTCCTGCCTGATATCTCCCCAATAGATACCCGGTATTTTATGTATGAGACTGATTCGCAGGGTATTATTTGGGGTGCCCCGGAAGTTACTCGGTCTAGGGTCCAGATTGAAAGGGATTATGGAATCGTTATCCGGGCTGCCAATGCTCGGGTTGTCGACCTTTGGGATGACAAGGTTAATGAGATTTATATAGATACACAGTTATATAAAGGCGGTTCTCAGACTAATGACCCCACCAAATATCCAGAAAGACAAAGGGAGCATGGCTTAGGTTATCCGCCTTTTGTCTTCCAGAAGTCCGGTGCTGGTCTTCAAAGCCTGATGGACATTGGCGGCCTTAAGTATCAGGGCGAAAGTATCTTCGCTCCTAATAGAGGATTGATTCCGGAACTCCACAGAGCTGCCTCAATTCTACAGACTCTTACAGCAATGAGCTTTGAGGGTTCTATTATCTTGAATGTAGAGGATCCAGGCGGCGGAGATCCAGTCAAAAGCCTTTATGGTCTTCGTAAACAAACTGAACTTGGCATAAATGAAAAAGTTGGCCTTGTCCCTATCACCGATGTAAGAAATGCTACCCGCCTATTCTATAATATGTTGGTTGGAGCTCTACAGCGCGGCGGCCTGCCGAATATAGACTACGGCGCCCTTTCTTTTCCCCTCAGTGCTGTGGCTATCTCGAAGTTGACCGCTTCAAAAGACGCCATCTTCATACCGAGACTGAACGCAATGGCTCTCTTCTATCGGGCTATGTCTCAGATGATCAAGAAACAATATGTCCAGGCTGGGTATAAGGTCGAGATTGGAGAAGAGGGGTATGAAAGGGAATACGCCACCAGCGATATTGACAAGAAGTTCGCTACCAAGTATGAGTTCCATTCCATTTCACCGGAGCAGAATATCGCTAATATGGCTATTGGCCAGCAGGCGAAGGCGCTGGGTTACTCAACACATACGGTATTCCAAGATATTATGAAGCTTGATAATCCGACAGGTGAGATAATGAAAGCCCGAGCTGAGAAAGGTGAGGCCGGGGATATTGCTCAGACACTTTTTCTTGTTGGTCACCAGCAGATTGATGATGGCAAGGATTTCCTAGCCAAGATGACACTACAGCAACTTGTAATGGTGCTTCGTGACAGGGCTATGGGTGGTTCGATGGGCTTGGAACCGGCGAAGGGTGGTGTAGGGGCCGGTCAATCGGTTAAGCCTTTAGTTAGCTTATTTGATAAAGCAGGTGGTGGCGGTGCCAGGAAACCACCCGAGGAAGAGGGAATGAGATCCCCAGAAGAATCCGAAAGACGAGAAGAACGCCGAGAGACTGCGGTTCGGCGAAATAGAGAGGAAACCTAATGACAGAAAAGCTAACACACGAAGAGTTTGACCGCCAGGTAGAGGAAGCAATGCAATCGCCGACTGCACAGGGGGGTCAGGGCTTTTCCCCTGGTATTCAGAAGATGAGGCATACAGCAAGTAAGCGCAAACCGCTACGACAAGGGAACCAACTACCTATAGCAAGGTGATAAATGGTAACAGGACCTACATTAAAAACAGGATATTGGCGTGTCAATCCAGATGGCACTCGTGAGTGGATTGAGCAGAGCAATCAGCCAAAGCTTGAAGAGGAAGAGCCGGTAGAAGAGCCTGAAGTTGCGCCTATCGTTCCCGTAGAAGAGCCAATTACTCCGCTAATAGCAGCAGGACCAGGAGTTCCTATCCTTGACATAGAAGAGGTTGAACCTACTCTTACGGAAGATTATGCCCTGATTTATGCCAATTACCAACGCACCGGCGGCACACTCGGCATTGACGATTGGATAGTAGCTGGAACACCTCTTATACCTACATTGGAAGTTACTCCTGAAGCTATTACTGAACTTGAAGATGCACTCAGACTGACATATCCAGAAATGTTTGACCCGGCTGCTAGTCGTGGGTTTTCCATTGAGGAAATACCGGGGATGGTTGTCGAACAACTCCGACTTCAGATTGCCAGTGATTATTCGGGGTTTATTGATGAACTCTACCGCAGAGTAGATGCAGAACAGGCAGAGAATATTCTCAGGCTGTTCGGAATTACTGAAGACTTTATCCTTCTAACCTTGGATTTCAAGGACCAGGAAGCTCGGGTAAATACTCTTATCATAGACGTATTCCCAGACTTCGAGAATGTCGAGCAGTTTAACAAACTGTTAGAAGAGGATTGGGAGCTCTTTGTCGAGACAATCCAGTGGAAGGGGGCAACCTCTGAGAAAAGGGCGCTCCTTCAGTTTATGGGTTATAATCCAAATGAGATTAACAGCTTCTTTAATACCATTCGTGTTATGGCTCCGGTTAATGGTGTTACTCAAGAAATCACTATTGACACACAACTCGGCAAGGCTTATGACCGCAATGGTAATTGGGTAGGCACTTATAACGTGGTTACTCGGGAGTTTACAGATCTCCCAGATGAGAGCTTTGCTAAAGATGTTTGGGATACGCTCTACTACGGCGGTCAGCATTTATATCAGCAGTCAAAGCAGTTCTTTGTTTCGGCTCTGCCTAACTTCCTCTTCCGGGATAGCTACCAATGGGAAAGGGATTTATACGGTGACCAGTGGGCTGATGCTGTTAATGCTGGCAATCAGAGGATAAGGGATGAGTTCCGGAGAGTCTATACACTTAATCAGAATGAGTTTGAGAAGTGGGAAGCTGAGCATCCGGAGTTGGCTCCGCCGGAGTTCGCCAGGGCTGGTATAGTCGACCGACTAACAGCAGACCCACTCAAGACTATTATCTATGAATTTGCTTCTACTGCTCCGTTTATGTTAGCAGTAATGGGGACGACTATCATTGTAACGGCAGCTACCGGTAACCCACTGCTCGGTATTACTGCTGGCGCTGCAATGGCTACTCCACCCCAGGCTCAAGACGCCCATGATGCTTTACTGGCTGCCGGCGCAACTGAGCAGCAGGCTGGGACTTTAGCGCTACCGATTGGCTTAGTTATGTCCGCTATTGAGACAGTGGGGGATATGCCATATTTAAGACAGGTATTGCCGACCATCTTCAAGACGGCCTCTAAGGGGATAATCAAAGAGGTATCGAAGAGAACGCTAACCTCCCTACTGAAGAAGGGGCTTACAACCTTCACTATGATTGAGATAACAGAGAGTCTCGAAGAGGTATTTCAGGACGCCGTTCTCAATGCCGGCATCCGGACCTTCAATGAGAATCAGGAAATCTTCGAGGGAGCAGGTGATACTATACTCCGGACATTAGCGGCGACGGCTCCGCTAGCGGTATTCGGCGCCGGCGTTTCACTCCGCAGAGTTTCGGCTAATCTGACTCGGGGGCGCACTGATGCTGAGTTGATTGAAAGGGGCTATCTGAAAGACCCGAAGACCGGTAACTGGTATCAGAGACTCAGGGAAGCACTCAAAGATGAGCGTGGCTTTGCTGTTCCAGGTGAGTTCTTACCCGGGCAACCTGAAGAGATTAGACCAGCAAGAATTACAAAGGAAACTTGGGATACGATACCTGTGGAACAAAGGGTTACTCAGGCTGAGAGTGCTGGCCTTGAGGGAAAAGTCGGTTCTAAGTCATTCGCAGATTTGACTACCGCAGAGATAGATGCTTTATCTGCGATTAGACCAGCAATTCCCACTGCCGAACCGGGTATGCCTGAAGCTGGGTTACAACCGCCATTGATTCCAGGTGTTCCTGCCGAAGAGGTCAGACCCCCGGGTAGGGGCGAGATAGTTCAGATTTCAATGGAAGACCAGCTCAAACTTGACCAGGCTCGAGAAGCTGCTGAGCAAGCGTCAGACGAAGTTAAAGAAGCTTATGAGTCTCAGGCAGAGATCGAAGGACTGAAGGTAGCACTTGAAAATGATCCGGTAGCGCAGCACAGGGTTAAGATAAGCGGTAGGAATGTAGGACTCGACTTCTTTATCTCATTGCGTGAGCAGACTTTCCCGAGCCACTTTACAGTAAAACAGGCTCAGGCAATTAAACCATTCGGTAACTTTGAGCGATACACCCAGAAGGGAACTCCACTATTCAATAAGGTCCCGATAGTCGATGCTCTGGATGAACTAGCTAATAAGTGGGATATGACTGTAGACGAAGTAGCCGATAGGGTTATGGCAATTCGTGAAGAGAAGCGGAGAATCAAGACTCTTGAGGATGCTATCAAGACTCAGATGGTCGAGAAACCTCTTGCTCCAAAGACAGAACTTACTACTGCTGAGGTAACTGAAAACTGGAATACTGCTGGACAGCCGAAACTTACATTGAAACAGGTGGATGCCTTAACAAGCGTCTTTGCGGAATATGTGCTTGACCCGAATACCCTCAAAGCAACCGAACTAACTAGAGCGTTAAGAAGCGAGGAAATGTCAAAGCGGTTTGAGAACCTGAAGTCTAGAGCGCAGGAACTTATTGTTGGCGAGGGTGTTACATCTGAGCAGGCTATCAAGCAAGCCATAAGCGAAACTATGGCTGGTCAATTACCAGGTATACGGACAGACTATTTAGAGGGCATAGTGGGTGAAATGAGAGATGCTCACTTTGCCCAAGTCTATCACACATTCTCCAAGTTAGGTCCACAATATCAGGGTGAAATGATGGCCACAGTTACGGCACTAACCAACGCTTTGGATGGTAAGCCGATACCTCGAAAGAAAGGGACGGGGAGTATTCTATTCCCTGAAGGCGGTTCTGCCTGGGACAGACTGAACTATGTTTTCGGGAAGCGACCGAAGGTTCTCAAGGCGATAGAAAAGATAGCCAAAGAAAAGAAGCCATTGGATGAGGTTATGGAGGGTGTCTTCCATGAGATAGGAAGAGAGCCGATACCGATTGACCAAAAGACTGCGGACTATCTCAGAAAGTTATCTGATATTCCTCAAGGATATAAGACGCTACTTGAACCAGAGTTCGGTTATCCAACTGTCTTAGATATAAGAACTGGTGCTGACATAGAGTTTGCCAAGGCGGATTTGGAACTGGGAACACGATTTGCCGAAGGCGAACTTACCTTTGATGAGTTTCAATTGGAAAGGATGAAGGTTAGAGATAAGGCATATCCTCTGCCACCTATCACAAGATATGAGGCTCCAATCGAAAAGGCAATTAAAGAGATACCTTTGTGGCCAGCTCCGATCAGGGATTCAGTTATCAAGGCTCTTAAAGAGTTTGGGATGCTCCCTATAGATATTGGCAACTTTCTTAGAGCTAATAAGGCATCCTTTGATATGTCCTTCTGGCGTCAGCAAGCCCCACTTATTGCCAGCCATCCAATATCTTTTGTTCAAGCAAATGTTGACGCGTGGAAGGCATTAGTGAGTCAGAAGTCTGCGGAAGCTTCCTGGGAAAAGATTACTCGGGACCCACTATATCAGATTTATGAGTTTGCTGCTGAAGAAGGTGGCGACTTCCTCAGACCTCTTATAATACCAAAGGGAACTTCTCAATGGAGAGGGACGGAAGAGTTCGGTTATCTTACCGGTGAGAGGTTGATCCCGAGGCTAACTTCAAAGATACCCTGGGTTAAGCTATCAGCTAGGGCGTTTGAAACAGGGACTAATGTTCATAACTGGCTGATATTCCAGAACTATCACAGGGCTATGCTCAAGTTGAGTGAGCAGTATGCCAGTGGACAGAAGACATTAAAAGCTGGTCAAGTCTTTGATATACAGAAAGAAATGATTGATTTCGCCAAGAGCCTTGCTAACTTTACGGCTAGAGGTTCGTTAGGTAGGTTTTCAGTGGCAGCTCCGACTCTTAGTTCTATGTTCTTTGCACCAAGAGCCTCAATCGGTAGAATCCTATCAGTGAAGGATTTGGTAAATGCCAATCCGAGGGTGAGAAGAGAAGCTTGGAAGAACGCTGCTTTATTTGTAAGCACTCTAGGTGGTATGGTTTTACTCGGCGCCGCCGTCGGTTGGTGGGAAGTGGAGAAAGATCCTCGAAGTGCTGAGTATATGTCAATAAGGATTGGCACTACCCGGATAGATCCCTGGGGCGGTTTCAGGCAGTTCCTCGTCTTCTTCACAAGGGTTATTACTAAGACAGGTGTTTCGAGTGTAACTGGTGCTGAGTATGAAGTTAATCCCTTGATGGCAGCTACTAACTTTGTTAGAGGTAAGGCTTCCCCCTTAGCTTCTATCATATCTGACTTTTGGACTGGCAAGACATTCGTTGGTGAGGAAGTCGATGTCACTAATGTCAAGCAGTGGATTGAAAGAGTAGCTCCTTTCGCGGTCTGGGATGTCTACGAAGCTTATATGGAAGACCCACTTACCGCTTTTGCGGTTGCTATCCCAGCTATAGTAGGAGCTGGCGTCCAGACATATACTGGTGATTGGAGAGAGAACTGGCCAAAGCTAGGGTTGCCGAAGTATTCCGATAATCTTCAGTATGGATTAACTGAGCCTTACTATGATACGGCTGATTTCTGGTCTGATACGGCTAAACAATTCATAGGTGTTGACCCTGCAACCTTGACGGCAGAGAAGGGCTTTACGGATTATATCAGGGCTATTGCTGAAGCCAGAATTATAAACGAGCAACTGAGCACTCTACCTAGCGAGAAGTTAGCGAGCCTCAATGCTGACCCGGCAGAGGGTAAAACCTTTGCTGACTTACGGGAACTCTGGATGGAGAGAGAAAAGCTGGTTGCTCTTGGTGATGAGGCAGAGTATAAACAGAGAGAACTACAGCCTGATGGCAAATACAAAGTAGTAACTTACAAAGGTGATGATGCGGTTAAAGCCTTTGACCAAAAAGAGATAACTGGTGTAGCCAATGTCACAAAGCAAGGAAAGGCTGCTGTTCTAGGTAATATGAGTCAGAGACAGTTTGCTCTCCTGAATCAGTATTGGGCAATCACTGACCCGAAAGAGCAGACCGAGTTTCTTAAAAAGCATAAGGCTGAGATAGGTATTAACCCAAGACAAGATTGGTTAAGGAGCCATCCCTTAGAAAATGCTCAACTTGCGGTGTGGGGGCAGGCTAAGATACTCACCAAGGAAGCCTATGCGGAGTTTAACAGGCTCATTAAAGAACTGGATATCCCTGACAATGCTATTCCTCTGTTGACCCTACCACCTGAGACTTCAATAGATACTCACTTCACTTATGAAGAAATGGTTGATGAGGGAACTCACAGTAGCATCGAAGCAAAACTCTTGCTGGTTAAAGACTACTTGGCTGCGGAGGAAGCAGAAGTTCAATCCTATGTTGATTGGCGGACTGAAAGCGGTAACCCCCTGACATTATCTGATGAGTCCCTAGAATATCTACAGCTCCGAGTCGATAACCAGGACCTGTTTGATGCTCTAAAAGAGGCAATGGAGCTTCCTATCAAAGCCGATAGGGATGCGGCCGTAGATGCTATCAGGGCGACGAAGGTGGGCGATGAGACATTCCGTGATATAGAGCGCCGGGTTGATGCGATGGGCAAGGGAACAAGGGAAACCCCTATTGACCCGGAGATTGTCAATGCCTATGTCAAGCACATGAGGATAGTTGATGAGACAAGCGGTAACAGTGCTGAGGCGAAACTCAATAGATACGACAACCCTGACCTTGATGGCTTCCTAATGGATGAGGACGTTTGGGGTGGCCAGAAAGCCGAAGCATTAGATGAGAATAAGGAATATCTTGATAACTACTTGATTCCCAGATGGCGGACTGATGTTAAATACCGCACTGAAGATGAAGAGTATGATGCCCTTGAGACAGCACCAGAGCGACAGGACTACCTCTTGGAGAATGATGACTATAGATTCGATAGGCGAAGGCGTGAAGCCCTACAGATGTCCAACAAGATAACTGGTGATAGATTCCCGGTTGACCAGCTAGAGAAGTTTGTTGCCTACTGGGAATTGCCAGTCAAGGGCAAGAGGCAGGAGAGATTCTTGGTGGAGAACCCGGAGTTTGCTGAGGCTATGCACGATATAGCAGGCATTGATATCCCGAAGCCTGAAGATGTGCCAGTGATTCAATATGATGATATTTACGACCAGTTCGTAGATAACTTTGAAAGACTGGAAGGCTTGCCTGACAATGAATCTGAATTTTATATCGAAGACCCCGAGGCAAGGGAGGTAGCCAGAAACGCCTTGCGGTTTGATGAGAGGGGAAGATACAATGAGTTTGGTCTGGCTGAGATTCGCCGAAACGCCTACGGTGTCTTTGTGGCAGAGCAGTTTATTGATGCCTATGTCGGCTACTATAAGCTTATAGGTGAGGGCAAGCCTAAAAACTGGAAGATCAATACCGGCACTGACCTATGGTTTGATGACGACTGGTTTATGATGGAGAATATCGAGTTCTATCAGGCAGTCTATCGGGATTTGCTTGGTAACGAGAAGTGGGACTTTACTAAAGTTCCTACCCGGGAAGTATTCAATCAATATCTGACATATATTGCACTTCCTCACCTGAAGTCAAAGGATGATTTCAGGGGGGAGAACCCAGAACTTGATGCCTGGCTGGTAATAAAATTCGATTACACTCCGATTGCTGAGAAGAAGAGGCGTGGAGAATTGACTGCCTTTGAGCGCTTCATCGAGGAATGGGATGAGAGAGGAAAGGCAATCGAGGAAAGACTGGCAGCATTAAGAGGAGAAGGGGCTCCTAGTTCCTTAATAACCTCAAGAGAGGTTGCTGAAAGGGAGTAACCTTGCTTTTCGGCAAGGAAAAATATATACTCCAATAAGGGAGGATACTCATGGATTTGGACAATACTGGAAAAGAGAAGGACGGAGCACCGACTCAACCTGGACAGGGAACTCTTCAGGCTGGCTCTGAGCAAACTTCTGCTGTCGAACAGTTGACTTCAAAAATCGAGGCGGACAAGCAGTATGGCGGAGCAGATGTCAAGAAGATGGTGGAAGATGCTCTTTCTGCGGACGGTCGAGAGCAGAAGGGCCGGGCTGACAAAGCTGAGGTGGAAGTTAAAAGGCTTACTGGTGATTTACAGACAGTCAATAGTAATATGACTAACCTCACTACTCAACTAAACGAGTTCACCAGAGCCAAAAATGAAGCTGAGGCCGATGCAGTCAAGGAGAATCCAGAAGCACTGGCATCGCTAAGAGTTCGACAAGCCAACACAGCCGAGAGGATTAGGCTAGAAGGTGTCGAGACTCAGCAAAAAACAAGGACAACCGAGCAGGATACGAGGGATAAAACCCTTGATACAAGGGAGACAGGCATCAACATAAAGCTGGCAGCAATGGCAGCCGGAGTTGATGAGAAGGCTCTCGGTGCTCTTGTCCCCGATGGCGACCCAGGGCGACTGGCTTTGGCAGCCACTACCATCAAACAGGTTGGGACTCAGGCTTTCGAGATTGACCCCAAAACAGGGCAACCAGTAATAGACCCGGTAACTAAGCAACCGAAGCCTGCTGCTCTAACCACAACGCCTGCTTCTACATTATCTGCTGGTGGGGATTCCAGAAGCGTCTCTGAAAAGATGCTCGAGGATGCCAAAAAGAAATAAACTCGGAGGGAATCTCAAAATGCGGAAGCTAAAACATTACGTCAAGGTTGCTGAAGCGCTTCTGTTATTTGTTCTGACACTTCCTGTTCTTCTGGCGATGGGCGCCTTGTCAGGTGGTTATTGGAATAACCTAGCAGAAGTGCTAAAAGCAACTACACCGACGCTTATCCCTGGCGTCGTGGATGACAACTACAAGAGAGGTAACCCCGTTGATATACTAGGTTTCGTCCAAGCCAATCACACAGGCGAGTATATCCGATGGCTTCGCGAATCAGCGAACCTTGAGGATTCTGTAGCCAACATTGGTCAGGGCGGTGCAACAATATTCAGCGAGGGTGCTACCTTTAGTGCTCAGACAGCCGTTCTCCGAATATGTTATTTGATGACGAAGATAGATAGCTATGATAATGCTATCTGGCAGACTCAGAATGACTACGAGAGAATGGCCCTTGAGGGCATGATGAGGGATATAACCAAGAAGCTCGGCAGTAAGATTATCTATGACGACTTCACCTACGATGGCACCGGTCTGTCAATGGATGGACTTCACGCCTGGGCTGCAACTAACTGGGGACAAGCATGGGATATAGACGAGGGTGAAGGTGCATTAGCACTCGAGAATATGCGGATAATCAGCGATGAATTGAAGCATGGCTTCGACTTCTGGCTGATGCCTTTTGCGTTAGCTCGTCAGATTGACCGGGTATACAGGGAGATGGGACTTGTTTCTCTGAAGAGTGCTACGGCTGGTGCCCTGGGTCTGATTCAATACGGCTTAAATGAGGCTGGTGGACGGACACTTATGTTCGACAACAAACCGATAATCCGCTCCGACTTCTTGGTAGCCGAGGAAGCGAACACAGGCCAGGGAACTAACAGTGGGGATGCAAGGGCAGCCCAGAGCTCGAGCACCAATATGTATTCCATCTTCGCAATCAAGCTGGGAGCGACCACACTTGGGTCGATTGATCCCGGCGTAAAAGTAGCGTTTGGTAAGACCGAGACAGACGGCGCCTTCTTCAACCTGGAATACATCGAGAAGATGACCGGCTTCATCGGTAAGGCGTTGCGCCTAGCTGCATATACGAACTTAATCGTTGGCAGCAAATGGGGCATAGGTCGAATCACCGATATTACCAACGCACAGCCGACGGCTGGTTAGGGGAGGTAAAGTAAATGAAATTCCAACAGCCAATATATCTCGAAAATGGTGGGGAACTAAAGTTACCACCTAACCCGGACATACTCAATGTTGAAATGCCTGACCTGACGACAGTGGATGTAATCCAGAACTATTCCCTCACGACTCGTTACCGCTATAATGGCAAGACATTCGTGTATGCTAGGGGCCGGCGCCAGAACTATCTGGGTGGTGCCGGGTCTTACATCAATGCTCAGTTGCTTGCCGGTAAGGGTTGTGTTGCGGGCTGGTATATTCAGATTGCCAAAAGCTCCACGAACATCCATACCCATGCTGCCGGTGTTCAAACAGTCGTGGTTGAGATGGCGAGTATCGTCAAGGATGACTGGAAGTATGGTTATATGTCCATTGGCACCGAGGATAATGCGGTTGCTTTAAGCCGTGGCATCCTCGGCAACGCAGCCACAGATGTTGATGGGTATGTATCCGTTGACCTGGACATCCCAATAGCACACGGCACAACGCACAACACGACTGAAGTAGAAGTCTGGAGGAGTTGCTACGAAGCAGTTGAGTGGGGTGGCCCAGACTACACGTATGCCAGTATCATAGGTGTCCCGACGGTTAATCTAACACAGGGCAACCTGAATGGGCAATGGTTCTGGATTCAGACGTGGGGACCCTGCATGATTAAAGGTGGTGATGCAGGAACAGGTGGCACTGCTAACCAGAGGGCAGTCAAGGTTGATGGGCAAGGTCAGAATAGAATACCAGCAGATGATGGCAAACGCCAGAATCTTGGTTTCATTCTTGACCGAACCGCAGACGCCTACACATCGCTTTCAGCAGCAGCTAGTCATCTTGTCTTCTTGCAGATTGACCCATAAGCCAACCCCAAGCGGACTATCCGCTACTAGACAATTTAGGGAGGGGGGATTCAAACTCTCCCCTCCCTACTCCAAATAATAAGGAGGCAAAATGGACATAGAACTGAAATGGCCTGTTGTTGAATGTGAAGCTTGTGGATATAACCTGAGAGAAAGAACACCAAGGGCTGCTGAGAGGTCTAATGTTAATGGCAAACCTAACTGGACAGACTTCTGCCCTGGGTGTGGACATGGTTATGTTGTGGGTGAGAGGCTATTGCCAGCACCAACAGCAGAGGTATTAGCTGAAAGGGGTGCTGCTCCTGTTCTTGCCTATGCTGAGGCTAAGGACTTGGCAAAAGAAGTTCCTGAACCTTCTGGCGTTCCACCTGACAAAAGAGGAGCTGCATTGGCCAAGACCGAAGAAGAGAACCCCGACCCAGAAGGCTTGCTCACTCAAGAAACACAGCCACCGGCTACCGAAGAGATATCGGAACCCGGGGCAATCAAACCGCCAGGGGAGGGGCAATTCTTCTGCACCAAATGTGCCAGCAACCACAAAGAGACAAGCAAGATAGGGAAGAGACATACTAAAAACAGGGAGGCGTAATCATGCCTTTGGCTGTAGAGAAAATAACGAAGGGTGAATCCCTTGAATCTGTCCGCAACAAGATTAGCCTTACCATAGAATACCTAGTTAAGAACGAGGGCAAGACCCAAAATGAAGCTCGGGGTCAAGCGTATGGTATGGCTGCTGAAAGGTGGGGGCGGAAGATACCAACAGGAAACTAAACACGGAGGTTTATTATGGTAAATGAACCACACGCCTATGTTCTACGAAACACTGAAGTAATCGCATCTTTGTCCAGTTCAGTAGGCTTCACAGCCTCTAATATCACCGATGCTGAGTTGGCAAGGCTTCTCTATGTCTTGATTCAGCCACATGGCGGCGCTATCCATTATCAGACAAATGGTGACGATGCCGTAACTGATGAAGGTATCCATTTGGCAGCATTGGGCATAGTGGAGATTTGGGGCTACGATGCGATAAAGAACTTCAAGTGCATAGACGATTCAGGCACCGCGAAACTATCCTGTAAATACTACGGCTCGTAAGGGAGGACAAGATAATGAGTGAAAAGATTTTAAGTGGCGGAGCACCAAGCCCAGCAGCTCAGATTTCGCCACTGCCTGTTCAGGTTATGGGTGGTCAGTTAAAAGTTCTTGAAGGAGCACCAGTTACAGCAGTCTGGGCTGGTCCCAAAGGATATGCTGATGTCAATGACAGGCAGGTAACTCCAACTGACCCAGGTCATGTGTGGGTACCTGGCACTCCAGGAGCGCTTGCTTCTGATGCAGTTAAACCTACTGGAACTTGGACTGATGCCCAGAAGACACTATTCCTAGCCGAGTTTCCCAATGCCCGTCCAGGGCTACTTTACGGAATCATCTATGTTGCCTGGGGAAACTCATACGGCACTATTGACGATATGTATGGACCGGATACTACTTCCACAAAGACATACCGTGATAGACAGAGCTGGGCGTATGATAGTCATTACTTCTCGCTGGGTAAAATGTTCGAGCCCAAGACCAGTTCGGGCGGTATGTGGCAGATTACATTCCCCAAACCAATACCATTCCATTTAGGACTTCGGGTGTCCTATGATAATGGGATTGCCAGATACTACTTCTGTTATGCTTTAGACCCTGACTTTGCGTAGACTAAAATAATTTCAGGAGGACTACGATGGATCCAGTAAGAGTTCAAGACCTACTCGACCTCATAGAGAGAGCCAAGATTCTCCCACCTAACACGGAGCAAGACCAGACAGAGTATAATGCTATTGTCGCCAGGAACAATGCAATTATCGCCAAGGCCGAGGCGGATATAGACCTAGAACTAGCAATCTAAGGCGGTGAAATATGGCCAGATTTAGAGCTGATGTAAGGGCATCCGTCCGCGATATTCTCCGTGATGAGTTCGTGGAAGGCGTTGACCTTGAGTGGGAAACGGATGAACTAAACAGGCTGATCAGGATTACCCTGGACGAAATGGAACTCAAGATGCCCTACGAGGTAAGGGTTAAGGCTTATGACGCTCTCAGCACAGTATATGTAGCCTTAACAACGACAGCAACAACCTTGGTTGTAGCTTCCGATGATGACTTTTCAACAAGCTACCCATTCTATATCACGATTGATGATGAGGTTCTGTCGATAACTGCGCTTGCATCTTCGGATAACTTTACTGTAACCCGGGCTCAATTAGGAACTGCGGCTGCTATTCATGCTATTGGTAAAGATATTGGTCTTACTATTCTTACCACCTCTGACTCAAAGGAAATTGATATCAGCAATATCAAAGACCTTATCCGAGTGCGGACGAACAAAGGCGTGGAATACCTGACAGATTATAACCCCAGGCGGTTTCGTAATCACTCGAGGTTTGCCGATGTGCTGACTATGGATATCAATATCCTTCCTTCTGCTGATGAGACTGTGTGGCTTTACTGCCTCAAGAAACATACCCTGACCGATAAAACTTCGACGCTACAACCTAAACACCAGACAGTTCTAATCAAGGGTGTTGCTGCCCGAGCTGCCAGGAATAAAGGTAGGGAACAGATTAACTCACTGAATGTGGGTGGTGTCAATGTCGGCCCGCGTATGATAAGCGTAGGCGAGTTATGGCGTGATGAGTATGAGGCAGCACTCAAGCACCATGCGCTAAAGGACAACTATGAAGCATTACCTAAAGACTAATCTGATAAAACTTGGCTGGGTTATTTACTTCTTTTTCCGAAATCTAAGACACCCTCGCAAATGGAGAAAATACCGAAAACCACCTACCTTTAATGATATGCTATTTGGCTAAATGGGGGTTTTATTATGGCAGGCGGAGAAACTACATTTCTAGTAGCAAAAAATAGGGCATACAGTAAGCTGGCTGCTGCCATCAATGCCAGCACGACTACGCTTACTGTTACTGCCGGCGATGGTGCTAAATTCCCCTCTACCTTTCCGTTTCACCTGACTATTGAGGATGAGATAGTATCATGCACGGGTAGAACTACCGACTCGCTTACTATTGTTAGAGCCCAGCAAAGCACGTCTGCTGCTGCTCATCCGAACAAGGCTTATGTTGCCCTGAATATAACGGCGAAGTCGATTACTGACCTCAATACAGCCGTTAATTTTATTGAAAAATATGCTGACTACGGCCTAGCTTTCTATGGTGCAATAACTACCATTGATGATAGCACTCATTTTAGAGTATCTGGCTTGGCTGGTATGGGAACTGGCTGGTTCAAGACTACTGCCGGAACTCCCTATGAGATATTGGTTGTTCAGGCAGATGGAGCAGCGCCGGAAGGACAGCAAACACCAGTAGTAGCCTATACCTCAACAGGTGGCATATTCCAACACGCTGCTTTTTCTGGTGGCAATCCAGAGGTAGGCGATGAGGTTCTAATCATCAATCCTCTAATCGCTTCTCTAGGAACAAAGGCTGTGGCAGCAGCTTCAGGGGCCGTTACTACTACTGACTCTATGATGGCTTACATCAAGCAAATCCTCAATGAGATATTGGGAACTGATGGAACCTGGGGTAATCTAAACAACGAAGCTATAAGTAGCCTTGACCTTGCTATCCAATACATAGCAGCCGTAATAGGGTTCAATGGCTCTAATGTTTTCAATCCTACAGTGGGCGGAGTGGCCCGAACCAATATGGATGCTGTGTTTGCTGCTTTGGACGTCGTTCTTCAAACCATAGACGCTAATGTGGATTGGATTAAAGAAGCTGCCGGCAACGATAATTGGGGCTTCGGTGCTTTGAGAAACCATATTCTCGTCAATCAAGGAAAGATTAACACAGTAGATACGGTAGTTGACCTTATCTATGCAGCTCTGGGGCATAATACTTGGGGACTTGGAGCACTCTATAACTACATCAACCACCTTTACAGCGACTCTGATGGCGACCAAGCTTATCCAGCTTCAGTAGTAGACCATAGTATAATAGCTCACCTTATGACCAGCGATGGTGATGCCTCTGGTTATGACAGGGCTACCGATTCTCTGGAAGCTCTTAGAGATAGAATGGATGCGGTTATTGGTAGTGTAAATGATGCAGCCACAGCCGATAATTTATCAGATATAGCTTCCACTACTGCTCATGCCAAGCTCCGAAGATTACTACTCAGGTTCTCGTCTGATGCGTTTGCTGCTACAGTTGGTGGTTCTTCGCGCACGACCGTAGAGGCTATGATTCAAGCTTTGGCTGACTATGTTTCTGCTAGTGGCGCTGCTTATAATGTTTCGCTTGATGGCTCGGCTAGAACTGATCTTGATGCTTTCCATACAGCTCTGGGAGTCTTGTTGGGGACTAGGAACGCCACTGTTTCGGCTGGTGTATTGGCTGATAACGAATCGGCTATGGCTCTATTAAGAAGGATAGCCACATCAGGAGCATTGGTTCACTTTGGAGATATTACTGCGGTTAGTGCTGGGGTATCTTCTACCATTGCTGACCTCATAGGTTGGGAAGATGATTACTTCCTTGGCTGGTGGATGATGATTGTCAGGGATAATGGCGGAGCTGGAGCAGCACCACAGGGCGAGTATAGACAGATAAGCTCCTACACCAGCACGACGGGCTTAATGAACCATACAGCTTTCTCAGCAGCCAATGTGGTGGGCGACCAAGCTATGCTGATTCATCCTCTACTCTATGGGCTGTTTGCAGCTACTAGAGGCTCTGGGCCCAGAAGCCTTGAGACTCTTGGTGAAGAACAAGATGCCGAGCTAGATGTAGCCAGAGGCACAAGCGGAGCTGTCTCAGTGGATGGCGGTGAAGATAATGTCTACAACGAGAGTAACGCCAATGAGTTTGTTCTCCAAGAATTGAGAGTAGACCTCAATAACATTGCAGAAGGCGATACCATCGTGTTTAAGACCTATACCACTGAAGATGGTGTTGAGCGACAGATCAGTGAGGATACAGCTAATACCTTTGATGGAGCCCAGGACCCGGCCAGGGTTGAGATAATCGGCTCTGGCAATCAAGTATGGGGACGCGAGGGTATTAGGGTTTGTGCTGTTAAACTTCAGGGGACTACTAGGACAGTAACGGCATACTACAGGGATGCTAAGAGAGGTAGTTAGATATGAAAATGGACCACGCTATTTCATCTGGTCACACTAGGTTTGCGGAGAAGTTACTCACTATCAATAGCAATACGGGTAGCCCAGAGTATGCCAGTCTATTTACTATAACAGGCCTTGTCCTTGTTTACCATATAGATGGGCACACAGAAACGGCGGCTTTAGCGGCGGCTGTTACGGCAGTTTATCTTGACAGTTTCCCTACTGCTGGTGCTGCGGTGGTGCTAACTAAAATTGCAGGTGCTCCAGCCATATCAGGTTTTGAGGTGGGTTCATATCTTGGAAAAGATAGAGAAGCCGGACAGATACTAACTGCTGCTAGAGCGAATGTGGCTATCTTTGAAGAACAAGATAACGCATTACAGGAAATCCGAAAGCCGTTTGTTTTAGGTAAGAAAAGCGGTGCGGTAACAACAATCCGAATGGTCTATACCGCTGGTGGAGACTATACTTCAGAGACAGGCAAAGTGCATTGGCAAGCTGAATGGGTGCCGATAAGTGATGATGGTTTTGTAGAGCCAGCATAAGGAGGTAGATATGCTAAGTGATTGCGAGTATAAGGAAATTATAAACCGACAAGCCGTTCTTGAGGGCAATATTCAGGGGGCAGACCGTGATGTGGAAAAGTTCGAAAAGATGAAGGAAGCAGCACAGGAGAACAGGGAATGTATGGTGAGTGACCTGAGCTTGTATATCAATTGTCTCCATGACGCTATAGTTGAATACGAGACGGCTCATCCGCCTGAACCACCGCCAGCATAGGAGTAACTAATGGGCTATAAATCAACAGGGTTAGTCTTTGCCGAGAAGCCGTCTATAGGTATTGAGCCGACCAGACTGTTTAATGCCATTAGGGATGCAACTCACGGCACTTATACGGATATAACTGATGTCCAGAGACCGAGTGGATTATGGGTAAGAACCTTCAATGGTAGCTCAAGCATCATCAACTGCGGAGACCAAGGTGTTGCTAGGGCTATTAGCTTCTGGCTTAATCCTGACTCCACCACCGAGAGCATCCTTGAGGAGATAGACAACACTGGCGTTACCATATCTTCAGGCACTGTGGTCTATGGGAGTTGGGATAACTGCTTCGTTGATGCGGTAGATACCGATACCATAACGACAGGTTGGCATCACTTATTCCTTACTTCTACCACAGATGTTGATGTATCCGCTTTCAGGCTAGGCTTGGTCAATACTACTTACTTTACTGGCGATTTAGCTCCTTTACTAAAGCTCTTTAGATATGCCC
>SDBV01004816.1_pt1 | contig 19216 bp, 21 predicted proteins | sample 2277081 | NCBI WGS metagenome assembly SDBV01 (sample SAMN10402039, study PRJNA504765) | marine sediment metagenome | isolation source: marine sediment core GS10_PC15, 223 cmbsf | place: Arctic Ocean: Southern Knipovich Ridge | collected 2010
CGCACCGCGGTTGTAAACATGGTGGAACGCACCTGGGTAGTCTTCTCTGGGTGGTCTTGGCATGAACGCAGCGTAATAGAAATGGGCTAAGTGTCAAGTGTCAGTGCCAGACCCCGCTTCCCCGCTTCCCTACCGCTTCCCCATGATCGTCATGTCAGGCTCAATCTACTCTCTTCACCCCGTCCCTGAAACATGTTCTATTCATAACGTGCACGAGAAGATCCCGGCAGTACAACGAAGCCCGCTCGACATCAGGAACGTGGCGCGGGCCATGATAGCCATGATCGCCGCGGTAGTCATTCACGGAGCTTTCGCGCTCGTCACCTTCTGGACTCTTCCCGACAATATCCCTGTTCACTTCAGCGCCGACGGTGTCGCGGACAGATTCGCCGAGCCTTCCGTGTGCTCCTGGTTCGGACTGTTCTTCGTTTCCGTCGGCACGGGACTTCTCATGGGAGCCATCGCTCTGTCGGTCTTCAATATCCCTTCGCGCTACCTGAGCATCCCCCGCAAAAAGGAATATCTGGCGCTTGGAGAACACCAGAGGAAACGGCTGATGGGGGTGATCGCCACTCACACTCTCATCATGGGAATCGCGAGTGTCGCGCTGATGCTCTGTGTTCATATTTCGATGGCCCTTCTCGCCCACGGGAGTATCGAGAGGTTTCCCGCGTGGATTGTCTTCGCGGCCATGCTTGTCATCATCATCGAATTGGTAGTAATGATCACTTCGTTTTTGAGAAAATTGGATAATGAAATAAGGAGAATGGAATGAGAACCATCACATTGTCGACAATTACATTGTCGACACTCGTCACCATCCTTTTGCTGTTGTGCCCCTTCGGCTGCGGCGACGACGACAGCGGAACCGATTCGGATTCCGACGGCGACTCCGATTCCGACGGCGACACCGATTCCGATTCCGATACCGACTCGGACACCGACAGCGACACCGACGGCGATTCCGATTCGGACACGGACCCCCACGCCGTCACCGAGCGCCTGGAGTTCACCACCTCCATGGGAAGCTTCGTGATCGGCCTGTACGGCAACGCCGCACCGATAACCGTGAATAATTTTCTCGCCTATGTGGACGACGGTTTTTACACCGACCTGATCTTCCATCGGGTGATCTCCAACTTCATGATCCAGGGTGGCGGCTTCAATGAGAGCATGGTCCAGTCCCCTACCAATCCGCCCATCCAGCTGGAGATCGTCGACTGGTTATTGCATGAGCCGGGGGTGATTTCCATGGCCCGTACGAGCGTCCCGGACAGCGCCACCAGCCAGTTCTTCGTCTGCGTGGCCGACTACTCCAGCGGCAACGGCGAATACGCGGCCTTCGGAATGACCGAGAGCGGCTACGACGTAGTGGAGGCCATCTCCCTGGTGGCCACCGACAGCTCCGACGTGCCCATCACACCGGTGATCATCCAGTCCGTGGAGCGATTGGGGCTGTAGCAACCGAGGATCAGTCCTCGATTGCCATATCGGCCGAGGTGGGTCCTGTAGCGCCCAGCTTCATTTCCTCGAGTACGACCCCGGCGTCGTGGACCTTCCGGGCCAGGAAGAGCGCGTAACGAATATCCACGACTATGGAGCGCTGCTCCTTTTCCAGGTATTGCCAATCGCTGAGCTGCGATTCCGGAGTTCCATCGAACAGAATGCCCACAAGCCTGCCCGACGCATCGAGGACGCCGGAGCCCGAGTTGCCACCGGTGGTGTCCAGGGTGCAAGTGAAGTTGACGGGAACGTCATCGATGTTGGTATCCACGAAGCTACCCTTGTCTTCCCGCGCCGCCTTCTTGAGATCCTCGGGAACGTCGAACGGGGCTTCGCCCTTGTCCTTATCAAGCACTCCCTGCAGGTCGGTGATGTATCGATGCACCTTCCCATCCTTGGATGCGGTGTAGTCGTCCACCTTTCCGTGACTGAGCCGCACCTGGAAATTGGCGTCCGGATAGGCGGCCTCCACGGCCTCCACGTACTTCGGTCGAAGCGAAGTGTCGAAGGTCTCCTCCACCGCGCGGTAGGACCCCTTCTTGATTCGCTCCAGCTCCACCGCCACGTTGCGGGCGAAGTCGAGCAGCGGATCCTTGAACCTCCTGGCCTCCTTGACGTCGTTGTAGAACAGGCGCCGGCGCTGGAACAAGGCGCGCTCCATCTCGTCGCGATCCAGGCCATGGGCGATGAGCTTTGTCCTGGCGTACATCAGATCGATAGCGGTGGTGACAGGATCCTTCACCGGATCCGAGCCCGTTAACTCACGGTAGTGCTCGTCGTACGGCTTCTTGGCCTTTCGCGCCTCCTTCTTGAGTTCGCGCTGGGCCTTCACGCCCCACCTGACGAGCTTTTTTGCAGCCTTGATCTGCGCCTTCCCCGGGAGCTTCTGAGCCTCCCTGATAATGTACCCGAGCAACGCCTTCTCCGCCCCGATGGTTATTTGCTCGTCCAGGAGGTCGGAATTGCCCACCGTCTTGTACATGTTCTTGTTCTTGTACGCTTCTTCCTTGCGCTCCCGGTCGGGCTTGACGCGCTCCTTTGTCCACATTGCGATGTCGAATGACGTTCCCACGCTCTTGACGATCCATGCCAACCGACGAAGCATAAAGAACTTGGGGTAGACGCTGCCGAACCGTTTGTAGATTCCGTCGATCTTTTTGACGAGCTTGCCGTCGACGGTCTTGTCCCGTTGCTCTCTTTTCTCGACGATCTTCCACTGCTCGAAGCTGTTCATCACGTCGGTGTAGTACTTGGAGGCGTTGTTGAGACCCGCGTCGAGCCCCTGGTAGCGGCGCTTGGCGAGATCGTCCTTTTCGCTCACTTTATTGAGCACCTCGAGCAGCCCGTCGTAGATCTTCTTGCTGCTGGGCATTTCGACCTGCGAGGCGAAGCGCGCGGACGCGGCGGGAAAGTTGCGCTTGGTGCGAGCGGGAAAACCTATCACCAGAACCTGATCGCCCTTCGCCACTCCCTGGGTTGACACATCCAGATGAGCCGACGGCTTGAACGGCACGTTGCTACCCGAAAACGCGGCGCCCTTACCATCCTCACCCACGTACGCGCGCAGGAACGTGAAATCCGCCGTATGGCGCGGGTATCTCCAGTTGTCCACATCGCCGCCGAATTTGCCCAGAGCTGCTTGCGGCGCGTACACGAGACGAACATCCTTGATCAATTTGTACACCATCATGTGGTAGCGAAGGCCGCCGTCCAGCGGGGCGGCGTCGCAGTAGAAATCCTCGCCAGCCTGAAGGCACTCGCTCTCCAGATCCTCCATCGCCAGCCGGATTGCCTCGAACCTCTTGTGCCCCTTCAGCTTCACGCTGACGGATCCGCGCACCTTGTCCGTGATGTCCCGAACATCATCCACCACCATCAGATCGTAACCCGGGCACGGGATCTCCTGGCCCCGCGTGGCGGCCACGTGTCCCCTCTTCATCACGCCCTTGTGCTCGGCCGTCCCGTCCAGGGCCGCCAGACATCGATAGGCAACATGGTGGTTTGTCACCAGCAGACCGTCCGAAGATACGAACGAACCGCTGCCTCCGGCGGCAACCTTGGCCACCGCCTTGCGGAGATCCATGAGATCCGCGGGCTCCATCTTCAGCCCGTCCTTCTTCATCTTCTCAAGCGGCCACGACTCCGTGCTATCCAGCGGGTACATCCCCTCGTCGGCGAATACCGCGCAGCACACGGTCATCGTCGTGATGACAAACGCGAGCGCGACAAGAATCTTGATAGCCCTCATATTTCCCTCCGATTATTGAAGTCGTCGTTTTGTGGAATGAAAAACTGGCACATGAATGTACGATGGTCAATCTGCCAACGCGTTCCGCAGGATTTGCGCGGTCTTCGCGTGACCGGCGGTATTGGCGATCTCGGCGGCGTTCTGGCCGAGGCCGTCCCTGACCTTCGGATCGGCGCCCCTTTCGAGAAGAAGAATTACTACCTCGTGATGTCCCTTTCCGGCGCCGAACATGAGCGGCGTCCAGCCGACCCGGTTGACGCTGTTCGGTTCGGCCCCCGCATCGAGAAGCAACTTGGAGATCCCGGCGTTCCCGTTTCCGGCTGCCAGCATGAGCGCATTGAGCCCGTGGCTCTTGGACTCATTCGCATCCACCCCGGCCTCCAGCAAGAACCCCACGAATACCACCCGCCCCTTCCGCGCAGCCACCATCAAGGGCGTCTCACCCTTCTTGTTCGCTGCTTTCGGATCCGCTCCCTTCGCGATCAGCAGCTCGCCGATCTTTCGATCCCCACCGAAGGCTGCGGCCATCATTATCGTCCCGCCATTATCGTCCGTGGTATTCACGACCGCCCCCCTCTCAACCAACAGCTCGACCAGCGCGAGGGTCCCCGAAGTCGCCGCGAACGCCAGCACGGTCTTCCCGTCCGTCCGCGCGGCGGAAGCACTTATCCCGCGATCCAGCAAGAGGCGCACAACGCTCACGTGCCCCTCCGCAGCGGCCACGATGATCGGGCTCTCCCCCTTCTCCTCCACGGCGTCGGCCCTGGCTCCCTTCTGCAACAATAGATCCACCAGGTCAGCGTTCCCATCCATTGCGGCGAACATCAACGCGGTTATTCCCCCGTCGGTCCTGGCCCGCACATCGGCCCCGCTGCCGAGCAGCAACCGGATCATCTGCTCGTCACCCAGGCCGGCGGCCACCATCAGTGACGTGGCGCCGTCCGCCTGTCTCAGATCCACCGAGGCTCCACGGTCCAGCAACAGGCTCGCCATCTCGATGCGGCCGAGGGCCGTCGCGAGCATCAGCGGCGTCCTCCCTCCACCGTACGCGATGTCGACGTCGGCCCCGTCGTCAATGAGCCTCTGCAGCCCGTCCAGATCCCCGGACCGCACCGCTTCCATCAAGGGGTTTGTGGCCTCACGGCCTTCGCGCGGCTCCACGTGAACCGTGTACTCGTCTCTCGGCCCGGCGCCTCCGCACCCGATAGCCGACAGGGACGCACACGCATGGAGAATGACTGCTATAATCTTCACTCGTTCGGCGTTCATGAAAGTCCTCTTTTCCTGTTTTCCCTCGACGAGTTATTTGGGGAATGATATTATATAACTAATGATAAGATGGCTTTTCGTATTTGGCATTGCATCTCTTGTCGTTGGCCGACTGGGATGCGCAACCGAGCCGACGGGCAACTCGCTCGAGGTCGACAGCGTGAATCCGAGTTCCTGTCACGAGGGCGAAACTCCGGAGATCACCATCGAGGGACACGGCATGCAGCCGAGCGTTTTTCGAAACGTGACCTGCTCCGGCGACTCCGTTCAGATGGACGACGAATTCGACGCGACGCTTGGAAACACGGCCCTGTCCCATGTCGAATGGCAAGACTCCAACAACCTGACGGCCGGAATTCCGGGCACGCTGGAGGCGGGCCTTTACGACCTCACGGTGGTCGGGCCCCGGGGAGATACCATCGTTCTCGAGGACGCTTTCGAGGTTCTGAAGGGGGGAAGCGACACGGATACGGACATCGACACGGACACCGACTCCGACACGGATACGGACACCGATGGCGACGACGACGGTTCCTCTTGCGAAAACGCCTTCATCATCAACTCAAACGATTTCGATTACACTGGGAACCTGAACTGGAATGATTTCTCAAGTTCGTTCGCCCCAACCAACTCCTGCGGCAACGGCGAGTTGGACATCTGGTTTGAGGTTCACCAACTGCCCAACAGGGCGCTGATGGTAACGGAGACCTCCGACGTGGACGTGCTGATCCGGCACGTGACCAGTTGCGAGGATTCCAACTGCATCGATTACTCCGACGAGCCCGAGCAATTGTGCATCGAAGGCGATACGATTTCTGTAATAAGATATGTCGTCGTGACGGAGAAGAACCCCGAGCCGGGGAGTATCTCCACGGTCAAAATGGAAAGCCTGGACGGCGACTGCAGTTACTACACCGCCAACTGACCAAAGCGACATCCGACCTACGGGATCTTCTTGTTCAGGAGGCTCGTCTTCCCGGCCCTGACACGAACCGGGTAGCTCTTGCGAAATCCCAGCTCGTCGTTGGAAAGAACCACACGGTGGGTGCCGATGGTCAGCCGGAGCTTCTTGATGGGAGTAGTTCCGATCTTCCTGCCGTCCACGGTCACCTCCGCCCAGGGACGACAATTGACCTGCAGGTATCCCGTCGAAGCGGGCTTCGCCGCCTCTTCATCCAGCGGTGCTCCGGCATCCTCCACCTCCGGACCGGCGGCGGGCGATCCTTTCTCGCCGGGATCGATCCGCACCACCGGTTGTTCATTCATCTCCCTGTTCGTCGGCGTCACCGTCTCGCTCTGCTCGATTTGCATCTCCGCTTGCGACGGCTCAACGTCGTCCCCGAACAGACTGAGCCCCGCACCGATGGCCACACCCGCCAGCAACGCCGACAGGGCCAACAACATCGGTCGTCCGAGCCGGCTCTTCCCCTTGATTGAACCGGGCGCAATCGGGATGTCCGATCTGGACGTGCGCGTGGGGGCACTCCCGAAGGTGCCGTCATCCGCAGCTTTCTCGTCATCCGCCTGGATCCGCGGCGCAGGCAGCTCGCTGCTCGACGGGCTCTTGATACTGGTAGCACCGCCACCGGTCGCCAGCTCCATCAGCCCGGCTACCAGACTGCCCGCTTCACCGGGCGAGTAACGGTGATCCTTCAGGTTCGCCAGAACTTGCAGCGCCTCCGCCGCGCTCGCGTACCTGTCCGCCGGATCCGCCTTCAGGAGTCGCTGGACGAAGTCGTTCAACCCATCCGACAGCCACGGAATACGCGGCGCTCTCGGGTTGAGCACCTGGACGAGCACCTCGCGATCGTCTTTCCCTCGAACTAACCTCCTACCCGACAGCATCTCCCAGATCACCAGTCCCGCTCCGAAGAGATCGGACGCCGGCCCCGCCTCCTGCGCGCTCGCCTGCTCGGGGGAAAGATAAGCGAGCTTTCCCTTGACCACGCCGGTGCGTGTCGCGCTCGATCCGCCCCGGGCTTTCGCTATTCCGAAGTCGGTCAATTTCACGAACCCATCCACCGAAACGAGTATGTTGTGCGGAGATATGTCCCTGTGAATCACCGGCCTCTGGACGCCGTCGACGGTGTTTGTGTGCGCGTGCTTCAACGCCTCGAGGAGTCCCTCGGTGACGTGGAGGGCAAACTCGACGGGAACTCGAACGCCGAGAGCTCCGGTCTCCTTGAGGATCTGCCGAACATCCATCCCCTCGACGTATTCCATGGCGAGAAACAGCCGATCATCATATCGATCGAAATCAAAAACCTGGACGATGTTCGGGTGCTGCAGGTTGGCGGAGATTCGGGCCTCGCGCTCGAACATCTCCACAAACTCGGGATCGTCACATAACTCCGGCCTTACGCGCTTGATGCAGACGGGCCTGGTAAACCCTGAGGTGCCGGTGGCCGTTGCCTTGAAGACCTCGGCCATCCCACCTCTGGCCACCAGGATCTCGAGACGGTATTTTCCACACTGACCTAGCAACCCGATCCTCCTCGCTCGAAATGATCGAACCCCGCCGCCGCAGGATTGATTCTCGTCCCATCACGAATAACAATCACCTCGGTGGCGCCATCCACAATCTCTCCGATTTTCCGGGCCGAAATACCGGTCTCCTCCTCCACCCGTGCAAGGATCTCGTCGCATCCCCCCGGATCGGCGGCGAACAGCAACTCGTAGTCCTCTCCCCCGCCGAGGGCCAGATCCATCCAGTCCATGCGCAGTGACGTCGCGACAGCTCTGACATCGGCGCTCACCGGGATCTCTTGTGCGTGGATGAGAACTCCCACACCGCTTCGTTCGGCGATGTGCCCCGCGTCCTGAACCAGCCCGTCACTGAGATCTATACAGGCCGTCACCGCGTCGCTCACTCCGAGCAACCTCCCCTGCTCGATCCTCGGCGACGGGGTCAGGTGCCTGTGAACGAGAGACTCCCTCACCGCCGCATCGCAAGCTGCGGATTTGTTCCGGATCAGGCCGAGGCCTGCGGCCGACGATCCGAGATCCCCGGTGACGCACAGGACATCACCGACCCTCGCGCCGTCGCGGGTGAGGAGGTTTTCCTTCTCGACCTCTCCGACGAGGGTCATATCGATGGTCAGGGGACCGGATGTGGCGGACGTGTTTCCGCCCACGACACGGGCGCCGAATCGGGAAAGCTCGCCCGCCATCCCGCGGTAGATCTCCTCCAGGTGCTCCACCCGGGTAGACGGGGGGACGGTCAGCGAAACCAGAGCCCAAAGGGGTGAACCGCCCATGGCCGCTATGTCGCTCAGGTTGACCGCTGCAATACGATTTCCGATCTGTACAGGCTCGATGGTCCCAAAAACGAAATGCACTCCCTGGATCTGGACATCGCAGGTCGCCAACAACAGTCGATCCGCTCTTCCCTCCAACACTGCGGCGTCGTCTCCAATCCCCCGCAGTACCCGATCCCCCGCCGCTCCAAGCGTACCCGCCAGACGTTCGATGAGCCCGAACTCCCCTATGTTCCCTGTCTTCATCTGCCTGTCGCCTCTCGTAACCGGCTGAAAACACGAGCGGTAAATTGGTTTTCGAAAAACCTTTTATACCGATTGCGCAACTTTATGTAATCAAAAACGTGCACCCAGGGCCGCGCTGCGTAGGGTTTTTCTCACCTGCTTGCCCGATATGCGAATAAATCTATCCACTTGACAGTGCGTGGGTTGCCTCGTAATGTGCCGCACATCGCGCGAATCGGCAACTCTTGCGCGCACTAGAAAAATGACTGGCGGAAACGAAAAGAAACACACCGATGCCTTCTTCACCATGGATTTGGAAGACCTGAAGAAGGGGCCGGAAAATATTGACCGGGACATCCCGCTCGACTGGCTTAGGCAAGAAATGAAAGCCTGTGAGTACAACATCGAACCCACGAAAGCGCACGTGCGAATGCGCTTGAACGCATCCGATCAGGGAGTTCTGTTGTCGGGAAGCGCAAGTGTCAGGGTCAAGACCGAATGCGGCAAGTGCCTCGCAAATATGTACCTGAATCTGGAGTGTGCGCTCGACGGCTTCATGATGCCCATCGGAGCCGGGCAGGAGCCGGGGGTGCGGTGCGATGAGCTCACTCCCCAGGATTTGAAGCGTGAGTGGTACGAGGGTGACACGGTTGTTCTGGACGATCTCATTCGAGACAGTATCATGCTCGAGTTGCCCATGAACCTGCGGTGCTCCGACTCGTGCCCCGGCATTGCGTTGCAGGCGCACGTCGAAAGCAAAAAGGATTACATGGATCCCAGGCTCGCGCCCCTCGCGAGCATCAAGTTGCCAAAGGAGTAGTAAAGTGGCCGTCCCCAAGAAAAAGACATCGAAATCCCGCCGTGACAGCAGGCGCGCCAACCACGACCGCATGGATATGCCGGCGATCTCCGATTGCCGGCAGTGCGGCGCCCCGGTACCTCCGCACCAGGTTTGCCCCGAGTGCGGAACCTATCGCGGTAGACAGGTCCTTGAGGTCGACGAGGAGACCCCCAAATAAGACCATGACCCACGAGGTTCGCATCAGGATCGTCGGTACGGGCAGCTATAAAGCCGCCGGCGTGCTCACCAACCAGGATCTGAAAAAAATGGTGGACACCAGTGACGATTGGATCATCGAGCGGACCGGGATTCGGGAACGCCGTGTGGCACAGAAGGATGTCGTCACGTCCGACATGGCGACCCACGCCCTTGGCCAGGCCCTGGAAGCGGCCGGACTGCAGGCCAACGATCTCGACATGATCATCTGCGGAACGGTCACACCGGACCGCCAGCTGCCGGCGACAGCGGCTTACGTTCAACATAAGATCGGCGCCACCAACCACTGCGCCTCCTTCGACCTGGCCGCCGCCTGCGCGGGGTTCCTCTACGGACTCTCCATCGCGGACGTATTCATCAAGACGGGCAAGGCCAAAACGATCGGCATCATCGGCGTGGAGCTCCTGTCCCGGGTCCTCGATTATAAGGACAGGAACACGTGCGTTCTCTTTGGAGACGGCGCCGGCGCAGTTGTGGTGACGGGCGATTCCTCCGGACGAGGTTTGCTTTCCACCCACTTGTTCACCGACGGATCCCTCACCGAAAGCCTGTTCATCCCGGGTGGCGGATCGCGCATGCCGGCATCAAGAGAAACCGTGGACAATCGTCAGCACTACGTACACATGGCCGGCAAGGAGGTCTTCAAGTACGCGGTGCGCTATCTCTCGAACGCCGCGAAGCTGGCCCTCGAAACAAATGACAAGAGCCCGAACGACGTCGATGTGGTGGTCGCCCACCAGGCAAACATAAGAATTCTCGACGCGGTCTCCCGACGCGTTGAGATCCCAATGGAAAAATTCGTGCTCAATATCGAGCAATACGGTAACACCTCCAGCGCTTCCATCCCTATCGCTCTCGACGAGGCGGTCCGGAGCGGGCGGATCGAACAGGACGACATCATGCTGATGATCGCCCTTGGAGGAGGCATTTCGTGGGGCTCGGCCCTGCTGAACTGGTGAGAAGATGAAGGTTGCATTTGTATTTCCAGGGCAGGGAGCCCAGAAGGTCGGAATGGGCCGCGAACTCGCGGATGCCTTTGGGGTAGCCCACGCCATCTTCGAAGAAGCCGACGCCGCGATCGGAGAAGATCTATCCAATTTGATATTGGAGGGTCCCGCAGATACCCTCACCCTGACCGCCAACGCACAGCCTTCCATCGTCACGGTCTCCATCGCCGCCCTGCGCGCGTTTCAGGAGCGATCGAACCTGACGCCGGCCTTCGTGGCCGGTCACAGCCTCGGCGAATTCAGCGCGCTTGTTTGCGCCGGCGCCATGAGCTTCAGCGACGCCGTTCGCACCACCCGGGCGCGCGGCACCTTCATGCAGGAAGCGGTGCCCCCGGGCGAGGGTGCCATGGCCGCCGTGATGAAGATGAGCCCGAAGGACGTCGAGACAGCGTGCGGCGAGGGATCTTCGCTGGGCGTGGTCTGCGCGGCGAACTTCAACTCCCCCGACCAGACCGTCATCTCGGGCGCTGCGGGGGCAGTGGAACACGTTTCGACTATCATCAAGGAACGCGGCGGAAGGGTCATCCCCCTCAAAGTGAGTGCTCCTTTCCATTGCGCCCTAATGGAGCCTGCTGCCACCAGACTGAACGGTTTTCTCGGCGAGATCGATTTTGGCGATCCCATACCGCCGGTGGTGACAAACGTGGAGGCCGAACCCAATGTCAACGGGAGTCGGATCCGCGATCTTCTTGTGCGCCAGGTTACTTCTCCGGTACGCTGGACCGAGTCCGTAGCCTTCATGATCGGCCAGGGCGTCACCAGGTTCGTGGAGTTCGGCCCCGGAAACGTACTTGCCGAGCTTATCGCAAAAATAGACAATTCGATAAAGATATGGTCAGTGAACACCCCCGAGAGCCTCGAAAAGGCACTGGAATCATTGTCGGGAGCACAAAAATAGAAATAGGAGGGAAAAATGGAATTGGAAAACAAAGTTCGCGAAATCGTATGCCAGCAACTGGATGTGGAAGCCGACAAGGTCAAGAAAGAGACCTCATTTGTGGAAGATCTCGGCGCCGATTCACTTGCCGTGGTAGAGTTGGTCCTCGCCCTCGAGGAAGCGTTTGATATAGACATCCCCGATGAGGACACCGAGAAGCTGCGTACATTCAACGACGCTGTCACCTACATCGGATCCAAGGTTTCCTGAGGAACGGGCAAGGAGCTATTCTGATGGACAAGCGAAGGGTAGTCATAACCGGCATGGGCTGTGTCTCCCCCCTGGGACTCACCGTGGATGCGCTCCAGAAGGGATTCGAAGAGTCGCGTAACGGAATCGGCCTGATAACCAGGTTCGACACCGAAGGGTTCGCAACCAAGATCGCCGGCGAGGTCAAGGACTTCGATCCGCTAAAGTGGGTGGAGAAGAGAGAGACCCGCCAGATGGATCGGTTCATCATACTGGCCATCGCAGCCGCGCAAGAGGCCATGGACGACTCCGGCCTGGAGATCACCGACGCGCTGGCTCCAAAAGTGGGAACCGTCCTCGGTGTTGGGGTCGGCGGGCTCGAATCAATCGAGAACACGCACGCGGTGCTAACCAACAAGGGCCCCAAGAGGATCTCTCCGTACTTCATCCCCATGATGATCTCCAACCTGGCGCCGGGGCAAATCTCCCTTCGGTTCAACGCCAAGGGCCCCTCGTACACCACCACCTCCGCTTGCGCGTCCTCGTCCCATGCCCTCGGAGAGTCGTTCCGGATGATCCAGTACGGAACATGCGACGCTGTCATCACGGGCGGAGCGGAGGCCACGGTGACACCGCTCGGGATCGGCGGATTCAACGCGCTCAAGGCCCTCTCCACCCGAAACGACAGCCCAGAAACCTCGAGCAGACCCTTCGAAAAGAACCGGGACGGTTTTGTGTTGGCGGAGGGAGCCGGCATTCTGATTCTGGAGGAACTCGAGCACGCAAAAGCCCGCAGTGCCAATATTTACGCCGAGGTAACCGGATACGCCGCCACCGCGGACGCCAACCACATCACCGCCCCCGCGCCGGGCGGAGAGGGCGCGGTTCGGTGCATGCGCCTTTGCATCGAGGATGCAAGGCTCAACCCTGAGGATATCCAGTACATCAACGCCCACGGCACATCCACACCCGTCAACGATCCGCTGGAGACCACCGCCATCAAGACCGCATTCGGTGATCACGCCTACAAGCTCGCCGTTAGCTCTACCAAATCGATGACCGGGCACCTCCTCGGCGCCGCAGGAGCCGTGGAGAGCATCGCCGCTGCAAAAGCCATCGATACACAACTGGCGCCGCCGACCACAAACCTGTTCGAGCCCGATCCCGAATGCGATCTCGACTACGTGCCCAAAGAGGCCAGGCAGATGAAGATCGACAACGTTTTGTCCAACTCGCTCGGCTTCGGCGGGACCAACGCGACGCTGATCTTCTCACGTTTCACGGAGTAGACATCATGGCTCTACGCCTCGTAATGGCCAGTGACCACGGAGGCTTTGCACTCAAGGAAGATCTGAAAAAGGCGCTGGCATCCGCCGATGTCCTGATAACCGATCTCGGCGTTCACCAGGAAAGCTCCGTGGATTACCCGGACCTGGCCCACGCGCTTTGCGATACTATCCTCGATGACGGCGCCGACATGGGACTGCTCGTGTGCGGGACCGGGATCGGCATGAGCATGGCGGCCAACCGTCACCCCGGTATTCGGGCGGCCCTGTGCACGGACCCATACATGTCCCGCATGGCGAGAAAGCACAACGACGCCAACGTGCTCTGCTTGGGCGGACGCGTGATCGGGCCCTCTCTTGCCGAGGACATCGCCCGGGAGTTCCTCGATGGAAGCTACGAGGGCGGCAGGCACGCGCGCCGCATCGGCAAGATCGATCTTCGATGAGATGCCCTGCCTGCGGAGCGACTGACACACGGGTCATCGACTCCCGAGTCATCAAGGAAAACACCGAGATCCGTCGACGCAGACTCTGCGATTCCTGCACCAACAGATTCACCACCTACGAGAGGACCGTTGGCACATTTCCGGCGGTCATCAAGAAAGACGGAAGACGTGAAGACTGGAACCGGGAGAAGATCCTGCGGGGCCTGTCAAAAGCTTGCGAGAAGCGCCCTATCTCCGTCAATCAGATCGAGCAGCTAGTCGACGAGATAGAGCGATCGGTAGGCGGGCTCGCCGACACCGAGGTCCCCGCCACCGTCATCGGCGAGCATGTGATGTCGGACCTGCGCAAACTCGACGAAGTTGCGTACGTGCGGTTCGCCAGCGTATACAGATCGTTCAAGGATATCGACGAGTTCATCAACGAGCTCTCGGATCTGATCAAGAACCGCGACGGCAAGATCGAGGAAAAGTCGAAATGACGAAACCGGGCATGGAACGGGACAGAAAACTCATGAGCCTCGCTCTGGATCTGGCGCGAAAGAGCAGACCGAGCCCTAACCCCCGCGTGGGAGCGGTGGTGGCCGTGGAAGATCGCGCTGTGGGCGTTGGTTACCATGAGTGCGCAGGGGAGCCCCACGCCGAGATCAACGCCCTGGCCGTTGCGGGCGCGCAGGCCGACGGGGCGACGTTGTTCGTCACTCTCGAACCTTGCTGGCACGCGGGCAAGACCGGACCCTGCACGGAGGCCATTCACGAGGCAGGCATAGGCCGGGTAGTGGTGGGGATGGTCGACCCCGACGATCAGGTCCACGGAAAAGGTATCGACCGGCTTCGATCCCTCGGTCATGTGGTCGACGTTGGCACGATGGAGGACGAGTGCGCGGAGCTACTGGCCGGCTACATCGTACATCGACTTCACGGCCGACCCCTGGTCACCCTCAAGGCCGCCGTCACTCTCGACGGCTACATTGCAAGCGATGCCGGTGATTCACGGTGGATTTCGGGGCAGGAATCCAGAAGCCGGGCCCACGCCATGCGCGCCGAATCCGACGCCGTCCTCGTGGGAATAGAAACGGTAATCTCCGACGATCCGTTGCTCACGGTAAGGCATGTGACGGGCCTCGATCCCATGCGGGTGGTGATCGACTCTTCCCTGCGCATCCCGGAGTCGAGCCGGATCATCGAGACCGCGTCACAGGTACCCGTCCTCCTGGTCTACACCCGGGCGAACAGCGAACGGATTGAAACTCTGAACACCATCGACGGGGTGGAAACTCTGATCTGCGAATCCACTGCCGACGGTCGGGTGAGCCTCGCGGATCTACTCGACAAGCTCGCCTTCAGAGGCGTTCTCTCTCTTCTGGTGGAAGGGGGCGGCTCAATCCACGGTTCGTTTGCCGAGGCTTCCCTCGCGGACCGTTTCTGCCTTTTTGTCGCCCCCAAGCTTCTGGGGAATGGAAGACCCTGGGTTGCGTTCAAGGGAATCTCAAATATCGACGACGCAATCGCGCTTCGCGATCTCGAGGTAAAACCAATGGGCAACGACCTGATGATCGAGGGCGTCTTTCCCAACGCGGAGCACAGCCGCAAGACCTGAGCGCCAGATGCAGGCTAGTCCCCCGAGGCCAGAGGCGGCATTTCGGAAAACCCCCGCAGATCAGTGTCGTGCACATCGTCGGCCTCAAGAAGCCTTGTCAAGCCGGACATCTCGAGCTGCCTGATCCTTTCCCTCGTCAGGTTCATTATCTCGCCCACCTCCTCGAGAGTAACCCCACCTCTCTTGGCCACATCCAGGGCGCAGGTCTCATCCATCTCCCACACCTCGATATCCGGAAAGTTGAGCTTTATCGAGCCCGTCTCCGGATTGACGTCGAGATAAAGATGATACTTGCAGCTTACGAATGGGCACGGCCGCTCTCCGTTCCCGCAATCCGCACGAACATGCGGCCGCTCGTAGTCCATCTCTGGATACATGAGCCTGCCGATCCGCAGCTGCTCCTTGGTCATCTTCTTGATAGGGATCGTTCTTGCCCGAACCGGCCTCTTCCTTCGCGTGTTGCGCCGCTTGCCTCCACCTTCCTGCGGACTCTCTTCCAAGCCTTCCAATCTCTTTGCCTCGTCCATAGTCTCCTCCCGGTCTTCTGCGACAAGCGGGAAGCCACTCCCGCCTGGTTTACATCGCGTCTCTGGCTACACGTGCCTGCTCTCTGATTAGCCGGGCCGCCCCCTCCAGCTGTTCCACGAGCAATTCGGCGGACCTCTTCGCCTCATCGATCCGCTTTCCCGCTCCTGCATGCGCCAGACCACCGACCTCGCCAGTCGTCATACTCTGTTCGAGCTTCTCCAATATCCGCCCAAGTAACCTCCTGAGTTCCTCGATTTCTCCACCCACAAAGGCAAACTGCCGGCATATCTCCTCGATCGTGTAATCGAGGGCCATCAGTCTCTTGATTTCATTGATCTGACGCAGGGTCCCGATGGGATAGATGCCCCTGGACCCCTTGTGCTTTCCCTTGGTACCGACCCGCCTGCTTCTGGGAAGAAGACCGAGCTGCACGTACTTGCGAAAGGTCGCCTCCGAAAACCTGATCCCCCTGCCGGCGAACACATCCACAACCTGCGCGGAGCTCATTCCGTCCGGATAATTCCTCTCATAGACCTCGATCTCCTCAACAGTGAGAAGTCCCGTGGTTTTATTGTGAATATAATCCATTATACAGACTTCACTCCTTAGCTTACCTTCTTTGGTTACCTGAGAATATAATCTATTGAGTAGATTCTTGTCAACCATTTTTTTTCAGCGTCTTCTGGGCTCGTAAGACCTCGTCCAGAAATCACTGACAATCAGCGGTCGCGCCAGCCCCTATTCTTGAATCTTGCCGAGGAGCCGTCTGGCGTGGGGACGCCATCGTTCACCGTCGTTCGCCCACCTTCCCACCTTGGGCGCCGCCAGGACCTTCTTGAGCTCATCCCTGGCATCCCCCAGCTCGTCCGCCTCGATGAGGACCTCGGCCATTATCAGGTGGTTCATGGGATAGTCGGACAGGTCAATGGCCATTTGCGCAAACTCTATGGCTTTATCCACGTCACCGATGCTCGTGGGCCAGGGGGGCGCGTTGGCGTAGAGCATTGCGAGCAACCGGTATGGAGCACCGTCCTCGAAGCTCGGGTCGATCTCGGCCGCCTTCTCACCGAGATCCTCCACTTTTCTGGCCAGGATCATGGCGCTGAAACCAAGGCCGGATATCTCCGCACGCCGCCCCTTGAGCACGGCGAGATAGTAATACCCCTCCACCCTGTCAGGGCGTTCCCGCACGGCGGTCTGCCCTGCATCCTCCCCCTTGATGATCAAGGAGAGCCTGACGGAGGCTTCCTTCTCCTGCTCGCTGGCATAGAAGCACGCTCTGGCGAGCCGCCATTGCACCTCCATCATCTGGGTTTCCGACGGCCTCTGCGCAAGCAACCTCACCGCCTTTTCCAGGGCGGCGATCGCCTCGTTCAGATCGCCGATCGACGAGTCCGACTCGGACTCCGCCTCGGCCATGGCCAACAACTCCGAGATATCGTCGGGAAGGTCATCCGCCGGCTCGGGCTTGACCGCGGGGGTTGTCTTTGGAAAGGAAGGACCACAGCCCGCCGCCGACAGACAGACGGCAACTGCACACAGCCATCGTCGCAGCCGGTCGAAAAAAAACATGTTGCCTGTTGCGAAACGAATGCGCGCCTCAGTGCACACCGATCTCTCGAATCCTGGCCGCCTTGCCGCTGCGCTTGCGCAGGTAGTAGAGGCGAGCCTGGCGAACACGCCCGCGGCTCTTGACTTCGAGGCGTTCGATTCTCGGCGAATGCGCAGGGAAAACGCGCTCCACACCAATGCCGTAGGAAACCTTGCGAACGGTGAAGGTGCTGCGCAGCCCTCCCCCATGACGCTTGATCACGACACCTTCGAAGACCTGCACCCGTTCCTTCTCACCTTCGCGAATCTTGTAAAAAACGCGAATCGTGTCACCAGCTTTGAAGGATGGGAGAGGATTGGGCCGAAGCTGTTCCTGTTCGATTTCGTATAGTTTTAAAACGGTTCCACTCATAACCGATACCTCGCAATAATGGTTCACTGAAAACCGAGGAGTTGGGATTATGCTCAAATAGCGCACAGTGTCAATGTTAACTACCAGTCATCTATTTCTTTTATAAAGGCTTCGGAGCGATCTCCCGACGCGGGTATGGGTTTAAAGACATGCGTGATCAGTCAAGTAACATACGTGGCCAATTAAAGAATCTTGCCTTGCCGTAAACTTGCACGTAAGGTTTGGCGCTGGCAAGCGGGGCGTAGCGCAGTCTGGTAGCGCGCCAGCTTTGGGAGCTGGATGTCGTAGGTTCAAATCCTATCGCCCCGACGAGAGTTCTTTGGAATAGAGAGTGTTTGACAAGATGATTTGAAATTGCGCCCGTAGCTCAGTTGGATAGAGCAACGGCCTTCTAAGCCGTGGGTCACAGGTTCAAATCCTGTCGGGCGTGCCAGTTGCCAGCCTTATGCCCCGTGGGTTTCCGCTCACGGGGCTTTTTGTTTCAGATTCCCAAATTTGCTCGTGTAGGCACTGTGTAGGCATTTTCGGAAAACCTGGTCACGGGGGAAAAGAGCCCGATCGACGCCTTGGAAGTTGCCCGCCTCGAAAATCTATGCAGACAAACTCTCACGGACAGCCTGCCGGAACTGGCGTGCAGGAATCGTCGAGGTTGCTACCGACCTCTAATGGTGGGGAAAGGTTGTATCTACGAGGCGTAACCGTAGCAGATAGTTGTACCGACGCCGGTATCAACACAATCGGCTCCGGTTGGGCAGTCAGCCGGGGTGTTGCAGAAAATTATGCAGTAGAACGGGGGTTCCCAGGTGATCCCATCCTGAGAATAGCCGGTACCGCAACTTTCCTGGCCGCCGGCCACATCGGTGCAGTAGGCGGGGTCCTCTGTATTGAAGTTGCAACACTCAACAGAGCAGAACCCCTGTGAGTCATCCATGCCACCTAACCCGATGCAAATAGTGTTGGCTGGACAGTCGGCGATGCTATGGCATGGGCCGCCCCACCCGGTGATGCTTTCGGGCGCAGCGCACTCGTCGGTGTCCGAGTCGGTGTCGGAATCCGAGTCAGATTCGGCGTCGGTGTCCGTGTCGGCGTCGATATCGGTATCGGTGTCCGTATCGGTATCGGAATCTGAGTCGGAATCTGTATCCAGACCGACATCTCCATCCAGGCTGCCGACGTGATGACAACCGGACACCAGCACGGTCGCCAGCGCCATCAACAGCAAGTATCGCATCACCCCATCCTTCATTCTGTACATGGCGTTATTTTAACATTGATCAGGGAAGCACGTCACGAAGGGCACCGCGGTTCAGGACTTGGTGGTGACCTATTGAAGGTTGCTCAGGGCTTTTCTGGCCTACTCGGGGGCCACGACGTTCTGGAGTTGGACACCGGTCATGTCGGAGTAGGTGTAGGGCCAACGAATAACACCTCCCGTGCTGCCCCGAGGCCATCTTCATCTTCCCCGTCATCACGAAGTCGTCGAGGACGGTCTGTGCCTTCGCCGCCGGGATTACGCGCCACCGTCCACTCCACCGTCGGGGACGTAGCCTACCGGTATGACGTGACCGTCAACGCCCATCAAGCCAGCCGTGGTCTAGATATCCACGCAGACCATCGTGACGGTCCGGCCCACTCCCTCCACCTTCTGGATCTTGTCCACGATGGCGGTGGCGAGCGTGGTGAGGTTCTCGCTCTCGACGAGCG
>SDBV01004817.1_pt1 | contig 19214 bp, 17 predicted proteins | sample 2277081 | NCBI WGS metagenome assembly SDBV01 (sample SAMN10402039, study PRJNA504765) | marine sediment metagenome | isolation source: marine sediment core GS10_PC15, 223 cmbsf | place: Arctic Ocean: Southern Knipovich Ridge | collected 2010
TGTCTCGTGGATGTCTCGCGCGATCGGGGTTGAACCGACGAACGAGATCGCGGCGACGTCTGGATGCGTCAGGAGGGCATCGACGGACTCCTTGTCGCCGTGCACGACATTGAACACGCCGTCGGGAAGCCCTGCCTCGGCGAACAGCTCTGCCACCATCTGCGACACTGTTGGGTCCTTCTCCGACGGTTTGAGCACGAAAGTGTTTCCACAGGCAATGGCAATCGGATACATCCACATGGGAACCATGACAGGGAAGTTGAATGGCGTGATACCGGCCACGACTCCCAGTGACTGCCGAATCGAGTAGGTGTCGACTCCGGTCGACACCTGTTCGGAAAAGTCACCCTTGAGAAGGTGGGCGATGTTGCAGGCAAACTCGATGACTTCGAGCCCGCGCTGTACTTCACCGAGGGCGTCGTCGATCGTCTTGCCGTGCTCGGCAGTCATTGCCGCTGCCAGCTCGTGATTGTTCTTCGCTACTAATCCGCGAAAGGCGAACATGATGTTCTGGCGCCGTGTCAGGGGCGCGTCACGCCACGACTCGTAGGCGCGGTTCGCCGCAGCCACGGCAAGCCCGACATCGTCGCGAGATGCCATCGCTACTTCTGCGGTTTGCACACCAGTCGCGGGATTGTACACCGGGCCTGTTCGGCTCGGTGTCGTTGAGACAAACTCTCCGTCGATCCAATGGTTGATGAGATTCATGGTTCCAAGCTCCGTTTGCTTTCAGGTGGAGGGTGGACTGGTTGACTCGCGTACGACCAGTTTCGGTTGCAGGACCACATGGCCGGCGGCCGTGCGGTCCTGGTTGATCCTTGTCAGGATGAGTCCGGCTGCCATGCGCCCCATGTCGTGCCGTGGCTGATCCACAGTCGTCAGCCCCAGGCGGCGGCTGGTGGCCAGGGCCGTGTTGTCGTAGCCCACAACCGAGATGTCGCCGGGGACATTCAGCCCCTCGGCATCCAGCACCTCGAGTACGCCGATCGCTGCGAGGTCATTGGCGACGAAGACGGCCGTCGGCGGGACGCCTTCGACGAGAAGATTGCGCATTCCTGTGCTCCCGCCTTCTTCGGTGAAGCCACCCCTCACCGATCGGATCTCGGTCTCCAACCCGTGCCGTCGCATCGCACGTGCGTAGCCGGTTCGGCGCGGCTTGGCGCCGGAACCGCCACCTCCGTCGATATGCGCAATGCGGCTGTGCCCGAGCTCCACGAGGTGGTCCACGACCATGCCGGCCCCACGGCGGTCATCGTTGGTGACACTGTCGACTGTTGCCGCTCTCGTTGCTTTGCCCACGACGACCGTCGGCACTGATCGTGATGCCTCGATGGCGTACTCCCTGTGAAAGCCGGGCGAAAGCAGGATGAGGCCGTCGACCCTCATCTCGAGCAGCGTTGCGACCGCGAGCCTTTCTCGTTCTGGTACCCGGTTGCCTGTGGTCAGGATGGCGCGATATGTCGCGTCTGTGACCGCCATGTCGATGCCGTCGATCACGTCGGCGAAGAACGGGTTGTGTAGGTCTGACACCATCACGCCGACCACATAGGAGCGTTGCCGCACCATCGTGCGCGCTGCCGCATTGGGCCGATAGCCGAGTTCCTTCGCTGCCTCCAGCACTGCATCCCTGCTCGATGGACTGACCTTGTCTGAACCCCTCATGACGAGCGAGACAAGCGATTTCGATACACCGGCTTCCCTGGCGACGTCGAGGATCGTCGGGTGTTTCATCTCAGGACCGCTGTCCTGCCTAGGTCCGTCCTGCCCAGGCATCGGATCCGTTCGGACTTGTCGCTCACGGTGTTCCCCAGATTCCGACGCGTTGGTGCTTGCGTTCTGCATCCCATTCGGCGCGCGCAATGAGGACCTGGTCACGGCTCGACACCTCGGGAACACCGACCTCCCACCAGGAGCCGCCCTCTGTCCATTCGTACGGATCCGTTTCGATCACGATGACGTAGCTCCGATCCGCAGCCTTGGCCCTGCGGAAAGCTGCTTGAAAGTCCTCGATTGTCGTGACCTTCTCGGCGGTGGCGCCGAGGGATTCAGCATGCTTGACGAAATCGACCCGTGTGTCGTTGACCCTTCTGGTGTGCTGGAGAAGGTTGTTGAATTCCTCTCCGCCTGTGTTGACCTGAAGTCGATTGATGACTGCGAATCCACCGTTGTCGCACACGATGAAGATCACCTTGTGTCCGGTCGCAACCGTCGAATGGATATCTGAGTTCATCATGAGGTATGAGCCATCTCCGACCCACGAGATGACGTCGCGATCGGGCATTGCCATCTTCGCCCCCCACGCACCGGGGATCTCGTATCCCATGCAAGAGTAGCCGTATTCGATATCGATGGAGCCGACCGATTTCGTTTGCCAGCCCATGTTGATCTCACCGGGAAGGCCCCCGGCGGCAGCAACTTGATAGTCGTCGTCATCGCCGAGATCATTGACCGCCCGAACGACCTGCGCATATGTCGGCAACTCGAGTTGCCGGCCGACGTAGTTGTCGAGATAGTCGCGCCACTCGCTTCGCTCCTCGCCGGCGTGGCGAAGCCACGCGGCCGGGGCGCGATAGTCGCCCAGCGCCTCGTTGAGTTCCCTGATCGAAACCAGGGCGTCACCGACGACCGATACCGCATGGTGTTTCGTGGCGTCGAAGCGTGAAACGTTGATCGATACCAGTTGCATCTGCGGGTTCCGGAAGACAGACCACGATCCAGTGGTGAAGTCCTGGAGGCGGGTCCCCACAGCCAGCACTACGTCGGCATCAGCAGCGAGGGCGTTGGCCGAGGTGCTGCCCGTGACCCCGAGAGGACCGATGTAGTTCGGATGATCGTGGACCAGCGCGGACCTGCCTGCCACGGTCTCGACGACAGGCATGTGTCTGGCGGTGGCGAAGGCCGTGAGTTCAGCAACGGCGTCGGAGTAGTGAACACCGCCCCCAGCGATGAGGAGTGGCTTCTCCGCTGCGGCGAGCACCGTTGCAGCCGATGCGATCTCGCGAGCATCGGGTCCGGGTCGCCGGACATGGTGCAGCGATCTGTCAAAGAATCGCACAGGGAAGTCGTATGCCTCTGCGGCGATGTCCTGGGGCAACCCGATGTACGCCGGACCGCATTGCGCTGGATCGAGCATGACTCCGAGTGCCTGGGGGAGGGTCTGGATGACCTGTTCGGGGCGAGTGATGCGGTCCCAGAAACGGGTGACCGACCGGAAGGTATCGCTCACCGTTGTCGAGGGGCTACTGAAATCCTCGATCTGTTGCAGAACGGGGTCCACGATACGGTGTTGGAAGGTATCGCCGCTGATCAGCAGGAGCGGTAGCCGGTTGGCATGAGCGACCGCTGCGGCCGTCACCATGTTGGTCGACCCCGGTCCAACCGACGAGGTTGCGATCATGATCTGGCGCCGACGCTTCGCCTTTGCGAACGCGACTGCAGCGAGCGCCATGGATTGCTCGTTCTGCCCCCGCCACGTCGGCAACTCATCCTGCACCGTGGCAAGTGCTTCCGCCAGGGACACGACGTTGCCGTGACCGAAGATCCCGAATACGCCGGGAAACAGCGGAACCTGCACGCCGTCGATCTCGGTGCGCTGTGCGATCACCCACCGCACGATCGCCTGCCCCGTCGTGAGTCGCACCGTCTCCATCGTTACTCCCTGCTCATGAGCCGTGCGCTGATCGCGGGCATCCCTGTGCCGCATTGCCATCAGCGTTCGGTAGAGTCTAACCTTAGCGGTTGGAACGTTCCAACCAACGGAACAACGAGCGAGGTCTGTGGTGAGAGTGGGCATTATCGGCGCTGGGCGCATTGGCGCCATTCACGCCGAGAACATGCGTCTTCATCTCGATGTCTCCGCCATCATCGTAACAGACGCTGTGCCTTCTCAATCGGAGCATGTTGCTACAGCCTGCGGAGGCGAAGCTGTCCCCGGAGCCGACGAGCTACTCGAATCAGTCGATGCGGTCGTCATATGCACTCCCGCAGACATGCATGTGGACATGATCGAGCTGGCGGTAGCGCACGGTGTACCCGCATTGTGTGAGAAACCGCTTGCGTTGAACCTCGCAGACGCGGACAGGGCGGTTGCCATCGTGTCCCGAGGTGACGTGCCGGTGCAGATCGGATTCAACCGGCGCTTTGACACCGGCTACCGCACAGCGCGCGACATGGTGGCGGATGGCAGTCTCGGAACGGTCACACTCGTCATCGGGCAGCACCATGACTACGAACTGCCAAGCGAGGAGTACGTTGCTCGCTCCGGTGGTGAGTTCATCGACCAGTTGATCCATGATTTCGACATTCTCCGTTTCGTGACTGGTCGAGAGGTGGTTCGTGTCCATGCGGCCGGCGCAACCAAAGGATTCGACTGGTTCGAGAAGTTCGACGACTACGCCCAGACCGCGGTGACCCTCTGGCTCGATGACGGCACCCTTGCGGTGCTCTGTGGGTCACGCCAGGACCCCGTTGGATACGACGTGCGAATGGAGGTCTTCGGTACGAAGGACTCGGTGGCGGTCGGTCTTGACGCCCGCACGCCCTTGCGGTCCGTCGAGCCGGGTGTTCCCCATCCCATCGAACCGTACACCGAGTGGATATCGCGCTTTGGCGAGACCTACGCCCGCGAAATGGATGCGTTCCTCGCGATGGTCCTGGGCGAAGGACGGAATGAGTGCACGGTAAAGGACGCACGAATCGCTCTGGCAATCGCCGAGGCTTGCACCGTTTCGGCCGCAGAAGGCCGAATCGTGACTCTGGAGGAAGTGACATGACCTTTCTGAACCGCATTGCCGGTGCACCGATCACCTGGGGAGTGGATGGGTCTCCCGGGTGGGGCCACTTGATGGATCGGGAACGTGTCCTGCACGAGATGCAGCAGATCGGTTTGTCTGCCACGGAGCTCGGCCCCGACGGCTATCTGCCCGAAGACGCAGACGAGCTGCGAGTTCTTCTGGATCGATTCGACCTAGCGCTTGTCGGCGGATTCGTGCCCGCGGTGCTCTATCGACCTGAGCTCGTCTCCGAGAACCTTGCCTATGTAGATCGCGCAGCAGCAACCCTCGCGGATACCGGTGCCCCGGTGATGGTGCTTGGGCCGGACTCACACCATCACGGGTATGACCGCCAGATCGACCTCAGCGAGGCCGAGTGGGACACGTTCTTTGCGAGTCTTGATCGAACGATGGAGATCGCCACTGGACACGGGTTCAAGACGGCGCTCCACCCTCACTGGGGTATGGCGGTCGTGAGCCGGGATCACGTCGAACGCGTGCTTGAGCGATCCAGCGTGGATCTGTGTATCGACACCGGACATCTCGCACTGGCCGGGGCAGATCCCGCAGCCACAGCGAAGACCGCGACCGGTCGAGTAGCCCACGTTCACCTCAAGGATCTCGACGAGGGCCTGGCGCGACTGGTTCGCGCTGGTGACCTGGCTTTCCGTCAGGCAGTGATCGATGGCTTGTTCCTCCCGTTGGGGGATGGAAGCGTGGACATAACCGGCTTCGTCGCTGTGCTCGAGACCCAGGGTTACAGGGGCTGGTATGTGATTGAGCAGGACGTGGTCCTCGACTCCGAACCCGAACTCGGTGAGGGGCCGATCGTTGCCGCAGGGCGGAGCTTCGCATTCCTGGAGGGCCTTGCGAGTGGTCTGTGATCTTCGCAACGGGTTTGTGGCTGCCACTCAGGCCACTACATCGTCGGCTATAGGAGGCTTCCTTCCGTGAAAGACGACGTCTTTGAAGTGTTGACGATCGGTCGGGTCGGTGTCGACTTGTATCCACTCGAGATCGGGTTGCCGCTGTCAATGGTCAAGTCTTTCGGCAAGTTCCTCGGCGGAAGTCCCACAAATGTGGCCGTGGCCGCGTCACGCTACGGCCATCGATGTGGTCAGTGGGTTGGGCGCGGGGGATGCCTTCGGCGGCGCCATGTGCCACGGGCTGTTGCTTGGCTGGGACCCGGTCGCGATACTACATTTCGCGAGTGCGGCAGGCGCCTATGTGGCAGCACGGTTGGCGTGTGCGGACGCGATGCCGACCGAAAAAGAAGTGCGAGGGCTGATGCGTGATGCAGTGTGACGGATCGATACCAGGCGACGGCGTACGCACCGCGAGGATGTCTCGAAGGAGCATGAAGTGAACAGGCGTTTCTATCCGGCAGAATCCAGCAGCAGCGCGCCAACCTCGGTGGACATCACCCCGGATCGGGCAGGGTGGCTGTACTGCGGCCTCCGCATCTTGAGCCTGGCAGCCGGCACGACCCATGAGTTCGCCACCGGGACCACCGAGATGGCGATACTCCCGCTCTCGGGCGGTTTGACGGTCGAGGTCGAGGCACACACCTTCCATCTCGAGGGCAGAGACGGGGTGTTCAGCGCAGTCACCGACTTCGCCTATGTGCCGATCGATGCAGGTGTTCGGATGACATCGCAAGGGCCGCTGCAGGTCGCTCTCTGCACAGCCGAGGCGACCCGGCGCATCGATCCGTACCGAGTCGCCGCACATGACGTTCGGGTTGAAGTCAGGGGAGGAGGCGCAGGTACCCGCCAGATCAACAACTTCTTGAGCGCGGACGTTTCTGGCGCAGACAAACTCATTGCGGTTGAGGTGTTGACGCCTGAGGGAAGCTGGTCGTCCTACCCTCCGCACAAGCACGACGAGACGACCGAGACGGAGATCGAGTTGGAGGAGATCTACTACTTCCGGATCGACGGCGAAGATGGTTTCGGATTCTTCAAGTGCTACACCGCAGACGGCGAGATCGATGACACCATGACCGTGCACGACGGCGACATATACCTGGTTCCGCGGGGCTTTCACGGTCCTGCTGCGGCCGCTCCGCAGCACCACATGTACTACCTCAACGTGATGGCCGGTCCATCACCCGAGAGAGCATGGCGGTTCTGCGACGATCCCCGCCACGCCAGGATCAGGGACGTCCTTGAAGGACTCCCCACGGATCCGCGACTTCCAATGACCGGTCCCCAACCCGTACGGAACGCTTGAGATGAGTGGCATGATCGCCGCCACCTTGTTCGCGGAGGGCTGATCCGCACGGGTCCCACGACTCAAAGGAGATTCTCGATGGCACACTCCGACCCCGATCCGTCACGCCGGAGCGCGGGACTGCCAGCCGGTGACACAACTTGGTCCGTGGAGACGACGTCAACTCCAGGCCCCACGTGGGAGCGCCACGATCGCACCCATCTGGAGATCGCGTTGCGATACCCGGTCGCGCAAGACGGACCTACTGGGGATCAGATCTGGGAAGCGTTCTACTTCCTCCCTCAGTCCTTCCGGCTGGACGCCACAACCTATTCCAGGCGCGAGCTGTTCGCAGACCTCAGGTCCCACGTTCGCTTCTCCATCCCCCGGATCGCGTTGGAGGGCGTTCCGGAGGAAGCTCGGGAACTCGCCCGGCGACTGACGTCGAAACCTCCCGACGACGTGGTGCGGGAGCTCAAGCTCTTCGCCTGCCGGGTGCGGGCCGCGATCACACAAGAAGCACGGGCGATCATCGATGACCTGGCCCCCGAGGACGGGAATCGCATGGCAGTCCTCGTCTGCGATTATCTAGCAGCCGGCAGTGGGGCACTCGGCGCCGTGCGGGATGTCCTGGGTCCTCAGAAGCTGAGAACTCTCTCGTTCGAACCGGCAGATCCCCAAGTGGCGAAAGCCCAAGCATGGGTCGATGAATACCTGTCCCGCGTGCTGGAGCTGGCTCTCATCGAACTGGCGCATGTGGTCGAAGCTGTCGATGGGCCCCAAGACGTGGCGCGAGTGGCCATAGCGGCAGCGGTCGATGAGGCGCGCTACCGCCGGTCGCGCAACGAAGGGCCGGTGAGCTCCGTCGACGGTTCGGTTCACGATCTCGAACAGATCGAACGAAGGCAACATGCCCTCAAGCGCTTCACCTCGTCGGTGTTGTGGCTGGATGTCGAGATCCGCGAAGGATACACCGTGGCCCTGCACGTCTTCCACGCCCTGGCCGCGGGGATCGCCATGACTTTCGCAGTGGTCATCGCGGTGCTTTACGGGCAGCCGAACATGCCGGGGCGGCTCGGGGTATGGGCGGCAGTCGTGGTCGTGGCATACATGGGCAAGGATCGCCTGAAAGCGATTCTCCAAACCGTATTCGACTCTTTTGTCGCCACCCGACTCCCGGATCGACGGTGGACGGTGAGCATGCCCGGCACCCAGTCCGTGCTGGCAGACGTCGCGGAGCGGGCAAGGTTTGTGGATCGGGATACCCTCCCTGAAAAGGTCGAGGCTATTCGCAGAGTCGCTTACCGGGACCGTCTCCAGGAGCTCGCGGGCCCCGAATCGATCCTGTGCCACCGCAAGACCATGCGCATACGGACCGATGCCATGGGGACGTTCGCGCCGCAGTTCGTGGCGTTGACGGACGTGATGCGGGTCGACGTTTCTCGGTGGCTCACCCACACCGATGATGCCAAGAGAACCGTGAGCTTCGCCGACCCTGAAGCCGGCGAGTTGTTCGATTCGAAGTTACCGCGCGCCTACGACGTCACCGTGGTCTATCGGCTCGCCGACACGAACGCGTCGGACGCGGAGTGGCAGGTCGCTCGTATCGTCGTGAGCCGCAACGGGATCCGGCGCGTGGCAACGCTACAGGAGGAGTGACGACGAAATCGCGTTGCAATGGGCTCCGCGAGGGTCACCGTCGGCCCATCCGTGGCGAAACGCCGACCTATTGCTTGGAGGTGAGGGGAAGCCGGATCACGATGCCTGCACCGCTGTGAGTCAGGGACTCGCCGATGGCCAGAGTGCCGCCGGCTCCCTCAACTGTTCTTCTCACGATGTCAAGACCAAGACCGGTCGAGTTGCCTCTCGAGGTTCCGCGGTCCACGACGGATCCATCGCTGAAGCCCGACCCGGCATCTTCGACCGATAAGAGGACGGTGTCGGCTCCGATCTCGACGTGTACGAGGAACGGCGTTCCCTCTGGTGTGTGGGCAAGGACGTTCTCGATCAGTGCATCGATCATCGCCTCAGCATCTCCGTCGGGGATGGCAACGCGAGCAGCACCATCCCCGACGTCGACCTCTACCGCGCGCCCCTGTTCCTGAGCGAGCGGATGCCAGAAGTCGACTCGTCTGCTTACCGTTGCAGCAAGGTCGCACCACTCCTCGGACTCCCTGCGAACCGGTCGCCGTGCCTCACGGATGATGAAGTCGGTGGTTCGTTGCAACTCGTCGAGGTCAGCGTTGAGGCGATCCTTCTCGGGACCGTCCGCCAGGCCATCGACACTGAGCCTCGCCGCCGTCAACGGCGTGCGTAGCCGGTGTGAAAGGTCGGCGGCTGATTCGCGTTCATCCTGGAGCAGCCTCCCGATGCGGTCGGCGAGCCGATTCAGTTCGAGGCCCACCTCCTCGATCTCGGGAGGACCGTCCGGCTGCACGCGTACGGAGAGATCACCGTGGCCGAGCTTGCGTGCAGTGGCTGATAGGTCCCTGACGGGTTCGACCATCGAGCGACCCAATCGGTCGGCAACCCATGCCGCCATCACCACGAGTGTGACGCCGAGAAGGCCAAGGATGAGCCAACTGCGGCTGACGCCGGTGGTTGTGGCGCCGTCCGAGACGAATACGCGTACGACGGCTGTTGACCCATCTGACTGGATCACGGGTATGTACACGGCTTGACCGCCATCGACTGCAGCGATGAACGAACTGCCGCCAAGTGCGAGTGTCAAATCCTCGTTTGACGGAACGCCGAGGCCGACCACCGTTCCGTCGGGGAAGATCACCGATCCGTTGACCGACTCGATTCGATCCTCGCCGACCCTATCGACTGCCGTCAGAGGATCGTTCTGTACCGTGAGCACAGAAATCACCCTGGCAAGGCTCTCGGCGTCGCGTTCCGCGGACGAGATCGCTCGATCCTGGGCCAAGTCGCTCACCAGGATGAACAGTGGAACAAGGAACGCCAATACGACCATCGCGGTGACGGCAACGGTCAAGAGTATGAGCCGTCGTCTCACTTTGAAGGATCGACAAGCCGGATACCCACGCCTCGGCGCGTGTGGATGTATCTCGGTTCAGCCGCAGTCTCACCGAGTTCCTTCCGCAACCACGAGACATGAACATCGACGGTCTTGTCTGCGCCACCGTACGGCTGACGCCACACTTCGGCGAGCAGTTCGCGCTTGCTGATCAGCTTTCCAGGACGTCCGGCGAGGTACGCGAGGAGATCGAACGCACGCGCCGTCAGATTGAGCTTGCGATCGTCGAGGGTTGCCTCATGCGCATCGAGGTCAAGCCGCAGTCCGGCAACCGTGATGGTGTCTTCCCCGGGTGTATCGCCGGTTCGTCGAAGCACTGCGCGAATCCGCGCTGCGAGATGATCAGCAGAGAACGGCTTGACGACGTAGTCGTCGGCGCCGGCATCCAACACGCTGATGATTTCAGCCTCATCGTCACGTGCCGTGGCGACAACCACGGGGACCCCGCTCACCGCACGGATCATCCTCAGAGCCTCCAGACCATCGAGATCCGGCAGACCGAGATCAAGCACGACCACATCGAAATTCCCGGAGACCGCCTGCTCAACTCCGTCGATCGCCCTCGCCACCGTCTGGACGTCGTTACCGCGTTCAGACAAGCGGGTCGCAAGCGACTCGCGAATCCTTTGCTCATCTTCGATGATCAGAATCGACGGCATGTGCAGTCACGATACCAATCGGATCCACCGGAACCAGAGCCATTAGCCAACCGATGACCCGCGCTTAACCCTGCGTTAGCCCAATACGCACGTATCTGGTCCAGACTGACGGACATGAGAAGAATCGCCGGTATTGCCGCTGCATGGGTTGCAGCTACTCTCCTCGCAATTGCCGTGGCCGCAGCGGCGGTGAGTAGCGTCCGAAGCGAGGTCACCGACGTTCCAACCGCTCTGGGGGCCCCATCGACTGCCGCCCCTACGACAACGCTGTTGCCTACTTTGGATGAACTGTCCACCTCTACGACCGTTTCGTCACCGGAGACGACGACCACGACGGTGGACGACAACGATGATGTAGAAACGACGACAACGCTCGGTGAGGTCGATACCTCGACCGTTTCGACCACAACAACCACCGCGGCGCCGGTCGCCACGACAACCACGACAACCACCGCAACCACAACGACCAACGCCGGCTACACGAAGACCTATGGCGCCGAGGCAGGGTTGCCAGGTTCGGTGAGCATCACCGTCACCGGGGCATCGGTGACCTTTGCTGGAGCTACACCGTTGCCTGGATGGACCGTCGAAGTCAAGAACAGCGGCCCCGAGGAAGTGAAGGTGCACTTCGAACGGAATGATGACGAAGACGAGAAGATCGAGTTCAAGGCCAAAGTCGAGGACGGTGAACTTGATGTCAAGATCTCCGAAGACCGCGAACACGACGAAGACGACTGAGCATTCCCAGGTCTGTACGTCGTGAGACCAGGTAGGACCGAGTTCTCCTCCGGATGGCTACGTCGGTCGGCCACTCCTTGACGGCGACTCCGCAGCGTTTGGGCTGGTTTCTATTGTCTTTGCAATGAGTCGCCGACCGGCGATCATCGATACGACGATTCCGGCAACAACTGCGGTCGTGAATGCGACGGTTGGGCCAACCGGTGGATCCCAGAGAAGGGCGGTCAGTCTGTTGGCGATGAGCCAGGTGATCTGAAGGGAGATCAGGCCGACGCCGATCCCGACCGCCCAGGCGGCTACGGAATCGGCGCGGCTTGATCGTTTCATCAGCTGTGGAACAACTCGAAGAACGGCGGGAAGGTCCCGATGGCGCCGAGAACGCCGAGAGTGAAGCCGATATAGAGAGCGGTCTTCAGCTCAACGTCTTTCCGGCGCCACATCCTGTCGAGGACGAACCAGCTCATGAGCCAGACGATCACGGCAATGGTGGTCTTTCCGGCCAGAGGGCCAACACCCTGTCCCCACGCCCACCACAGGAGGAAGCTCTTTACTCCGGCACTGATCACCGCAAGGGTGGTCAGCAAGCCAAGTACGAAGATCCCTATGCCTGCGGAGATCATCGCCGCGGCGCCGGGACCATCCGGCTTGTCGGCGAGGTTCAGGGGTCCAAGCTCCGGCGCAATGCCTACATCGTCGTGTCGACCGGGTTTGAAATCAGTAATCATGTTTCCATTTCTCCTTCCGGTATCAGATGATCGGGGCGATCTTGTTCAAGAATGCGCCGAACGCTCCACCGACGACGGCGGCGGCAAAGGCCCCAACGAACATGACGATCACAGCTGCGCGCAGCCACGGCCGGGCTATGAGGCGCGGACCGTAGTAGACGACGAGGAACGCCGCTGCGGTCGCCAGGATCGGCGCCGCCCACGAGATATGTTCTTTCCATTCCATCCCGAAGAGATGCCACTGCTCAGTGTTCCCGCTCACGTTGGACTTCAGGAAGTCCCGAGGCGAACACGTCGCTGTCGGCAGCACAGCGTCGACACACCCTGCGTAGGCATCCTCGCCGACCGGTGCGAGCTTGATCCGATACCACGGATATACGATCCATGTTCCGGTTATCACAGCGCCCCAAGCAGCGGCAGCCATCACCCAGACCCCGATGTAGAGCCTTCCCATCCGCTCCCTTATGCCTTCGGTCGTCAAGAGGCCCGGCCTGAGACTCCATAGTCCGGCTAAACCTCCGGCGAAGGCGAGGAGGAACAGGGTGCCCAGAATGAGACCGTGGATCACCGTCCAGGTCTCTCTGGCGTTTAGTTCCATTGAGTACTCCCTTCTCACATTTCGAGCGGTTGGCCGACTTCGTCTCCCAACCGCTCTTGCTTTCGGTACCACTCTTCACGCAATTGCGACATATGCGTAGATACTGTCTAATGAATTAAGTAATTAGAGGGAACAGCAGCATTAGCGGGCGCTTAGGCGTCGATTATCGCATGATTAATCGGCGACGTCGTACGTTGTCCGCAAGCTTGGACCTGGGTCAGAAGACATTAGGCCGCTGATTGCAAAGGAGACAATCGCATGGGATACCGCAAACGACTATTTGGCCTTGTGGCCGCCGTCGTTCTCGTAGGAGCGTTGCCGGGAGTGGCTTCCGCCAACACCACAGAGGCCATAGCCGACACAGGAGGCATGACCTTGTCGCTTCCCGGGGTACCGATGGTTCTTGATGTTGTCCTCGACGAGTTCGGCAACATACACAGTGTGTCCTTCGACACGAGCTTCGTAGAGGATCACGAATCCGGCCACAAGGTCACATTCACGAGCACACCCGATGGCAGCACGGTTGTCAAGGTCAAGGCCAAAGGTCAGAAGCTCACAGTGAAGGTCAAGACTTCGAACCTCGGAGATCTCGTCGGTCCCCATGTGTGGACCGGAGACATTTTCGGCACGGCTGAAACAACAACGGTGAGCTTCACCGTTGTTCAAGTCGGATCCGGGGACAGCGCGTACCTCGAGATCACCTCAGTGTTGGTCGTTTCTCCGTTCGATAACTCTGTTGAGGGCCCATGGACAGAGTTCGAACACGATGATGACGAGGATGAGTACGAGTCGAAGGCGAAGATCAAGTTCACCGACAACGGTTACACCATGTCGTTGAAGATCGAGGTCGAGACAGAGTACGAAGATGACGACGACCATGAGTACGAAGGTGTCCGCGCCAAGCTCAAGATCGAGCTGAAAGGCAAGGACCGCCAGAAGCTGTTGGGCAGTAAAGCGATCGGAACGCACACGTGGGATGGTCTCCTGTGTGACGGTACCAACGCCTCTGTGGCCTACACAGTTGGTGCAGACGGAAGCCTGACACTCGACGACGTATCTGCCGGCGGAGCCACGTGGACCGTTGATTACGACGATGACGACGACGACGAGCAGAGCTTCAAGATCCGATTCACGGACACCGAAGGTAACGACGACGCAAAGCTCAAGGTTGAAGTCGAGTGGGAACACGGCGCCCTCGAACTCAAGGTCAAGTCGAAGACCACCACCTCGTGCGATGATGACGATGACGACGGCGATCACGACGACGACGACGATCACGACGACGACGACCACGACGACAAGAACAAAGACGACGACGATGATGACGACGACGACGACTGATACGACGTCAATCAGCGTGCGGCTCTCCGTGAGGAGGGCCGCACTCGTCGCGATCACAGCCCTCGCTCTCTTCGCTGTGGCAGGGTGCTCGCCCGGGGAGCCGGACACATCCGCCGACGTTGTCGAATCGAGCACTTCAACGGCGTCGTCCACCGAGGTCACCGTTGGCGGTGAGCAAGACACCGAGCAAGGCGCCGAACCGCTTGATGGCGGTGTCCTGTTGTCGAGCGCCCTCGCGCTGTACGGCGATGGGTACCAGTTCTCAGCGGTAGCCGAGGTGCAGGGATCCGAGGCTGCTGTGATCAGCGGGGTCATCATCGGCCAGAGTGCCCGGATGACCATCACGTCGGGTGATGCAACGGTCTCCTACGTCATCACTCCTGAAGGATCGTGGATTCAGACCGAAGGAGGCGAGTGGCAGGAGGTGGACTCGGTCGGGGCAATCGAACGACCGCTTGAGGATCTTGCGTCACCGACATCTATCACGATCGTGTCCAGCGATGACGACGGAACGACGGCTCTGGCCGTTTACGACGGCGCCGCATTCGACAGCGATGATGTCATCGAAATGAACCTCCGGTTCGTAGATGGCCGATTGGTGAGCGCTTCGTACACAACCCAGGGCGCTTCCGTCTCCACGACATTCAGTCCCGTGGACGGAGCAACGATCGAGACACCGACCAACTCGGCTTGAGGTTTCCAGCCGGACACGTCGACATGGCCTGTTGGCCGGTATCTGATATCGGGCTATCGTCACCTGCGAGCACTCATCGATCCACCCAGGGAGTCAGACATGGCTGCAGAGTTCAATGGCGTTGTCAACGTCGACATCCGCGACTCTGTCGAAGACTGGACCCCCTACCTGCAACCCCAGGCGCCCGACGGCGCCCCCAATATCCTCATGATCGTCTGGGACGACGTCGGATACGCCGCCCTGGACGTCATGGGCGGGCCCATCGAGGCGCCAGCGATGCGGCGCATCGCTGAGAACGGTCTTCGCTACTCAAACTTCCACACCACGGCTCTCTGTTCCCCAACCCGTTCCAGCCTCCTCACCGGGCGCAACGCCACGAGCAACAACATGGCCTGTATCACCGAGGCTGCGGCTGGTTTCCCCGGGTTCTCGGCTCGTATCCCTTTCGAGAATGGGATGATCTCCGAGGTGCTCAACGAACGGGGCTGGAACACGTACGCCATCGGCAAGTGGCATCTCACTCCCGGTGATGAGGTGGATCTTTCCAGCTGGAAGGGTCGTTGGCCCCTGGGACGGGGTTTTGAGCGCTTCTACGGGTTCCTTGGGGGTGAAACCCACCAGTGGTATCCCGATCTGGTCTACGACAACCATCCCATCGAGGCGCCTGCCACACCGCAGGAGGGGTATCACCTTTCAGCGGACCTGGCCGATCAGGCGATCAGGTTCGTTCGCGACTCGAAGTCCGTCGCCCCGGGTAAACCGTGGTTCATGTACTTCTGCCCGGGAGCAGGCCACGCCCCTCACCATGTGGCCAATGAGTGGGCCGACAGGTACGGGGGCAAGTTCGACCAGGGATATGAGGCGATCCGGGAGACGATCCTTGCCCGCCAGAAGGAGATGGGTCTCCTTCCCGAGGACACGGAGCTGTCGCCGATCAACCCACATGGTGAGCCGGACGGGATAACCGGCCCCGACGGTGAGCCGTGGCCCCAGTTGGACTTCGTCAGGCCGTGGGACTCGCTCAATGACGACGAGAAGAAGCTCTTTGCCAGGATGGCCGAGGTGTTCGCCGGCTTCATCTCCTACACCGACTTTCAGATCGGGCGATTTCTTGACTATCTCGAGGAGTCGGAGCAACTCGACAACACCATCATCGTCGTCGTCTCGGACAACGGTTCCAGCGGCGAAGGTGGACCAAACGGCACCTACAACGAGAACCGCTTCTTCAACGGCGTCCCCGACACCATTGAAGAGAACATGAAGCACATCGACCATCTCGGGGACCCGACCACCTACAACCACTACAACACCGGGTGGGCGTGGGCGCTCGACACTCCGTTCCCCTACTGGAAGCGTTTCTCCGGATACGAGGGAGGCACCGCCGACATCTGTCTGGTCTCGTGGCCCGCGGGCATTGACGCTCGAGGAGAGATTCGTCATCAGTACACGCACGCCGTGGACGTCGTACCCACGCTCTACGACATGCTTGGGGTGACCCCTCCTTTCGAACTCAAGGGATACACCCAGAGTCCGGTCGAAGGTGAGAGCTTCACCGAGTCGTTCACGAATCCGGAGGCGCCGGAACGCGAGACGCAATTCTATTCGATGCTCGGGCAACGTGCGATCTACCACAAGGGCTGGTTGGCAAACACAGTGCATCCGCCGCTCTCCGGCTGGTCGAACTTCGACAAGGATGAATGGGAGTTGTATCACCTTGCCGAGGATCGGACGCAGTCGAAAAACCTTGCCTCACAGTATCCGGAGAAGCTGGAAGAACTGAAAGGTCTCTGGTTCTTCAACGCGGGAAAGTACGACGGACTTCCCCTCGACGATCGAACCGCCGTCGAGATCTTTGCCTCCGAGCGCCCGCAACCGAGTGAGCCTCGCAGTCGGTACGTCTACTACCCGAACACTGCCGATGTCCCAGAATCGGTCGCGGTGAACGTGCGCAGACGTTCGTACACCATTGCTGCGGGTGTCGTCATTGGCGACGAAGCCGAGGGAGTCCTGTTCGCTCACGGCGGCACCGGGGGCGGCCATGCGTTGTATCTACAGGATGGTCGTCTCCACTACATGTACAACTGGTTGGCCGAGGAGCATCAGAAGGTCACCTCGGACCGACCGGTCGAGGCAGGCAAGCACCTGTTCGTCGCCGAGTTCAACAAGACCGGGGACGACCCGGCCACCGGTAGCGCACTGGGCACGCTGACTCTGTACATCGACACCGAGCCCGTCGGGAAAGCGGAGATCCGCACACAACCGGGTGTCTTTACGCTGTCAGGTGACGGTCTATGCGTGGGCAGGGACTCGGCTTCACCCGTGGCACCCGACTATGCGGCTCCCTTCGAGTTCAGCGGTGGCGAGATCGAAAGAGTCGTGATCGACGTGAGCGGCGATGCCTATGTCGACCATGAGAAGGAGGCTGTCGCCTGGCTGCTGCGTGACTGACTCGGTGGGTCCGGTATCGCCGGGCCTGCTGCGGAGCCTGTAGGCCTATTCGGTGGAGGGCGGCTGCTGCTCGGCGTCGGCGAGGATCTGTGAGGCCTGCGACGGTGCCCGCCCTTGCTGGAGGAGGCTCGACATGAGACGCATGGCGCCCTCGATGTGGTTGAAGAAGGTCTTGTAGCCGGGGCACAGGTAGTTGAGGCCGTCTTCACCGTCCGGTGTGGTCGTGAAGCGGTTTCGGGGACAGCCACCGTGGCAGCCGAACCGGACCTCACAGTCGAGGCAGTACCGGGGCAGCGTTTCGCGTTTTGCACGCCCGAAGGCCGTCTGTTTCTCGGAGGCAACCAGTTCGATCATCGGAGTCTTTGTGATGTTGCCCAGTAGGTAGTCTGGCTCGACATAGTGGTCGCACGAGTACAGGTCGCAGTTGTGCTCCAACGCCAGCGCCAACCCACACGTCTCGGAGAAGATGCACAACCCCGGCGGCTCGCCGTACCAGTTGGCCAACGCGACGTCGAAGTGCTGCACAAAGACCTCACCGACGTCATGGCCAAGCCATTCGTCGAAGACTGAGATGAGGAAGCGGCCAAAGGCGTCGGGCTCGACTGTGCGGTTGGTTACACGGTTTCCCGACTGGGTATAGAGAGGCCGTTTCTCCTTGCGGCTGGTGCTCCACCCCAGGTTCGCCAGTGATAGGAGCGTCTCTGTGGTTCGTTCCACGATGGGAATGAACTGGATGAACCGCACCCCCATTTCATCGCGGAAGAAGCGGTACACCTCCAGCGGATGGTCCTGGTTGGCGGCATGCACCGTGCACAGCACATTGACGTCCACGTCGTGTGAGTCCAGATGCCCGAACCCGGTCATGACCCGGTCGAAGGAACCGTTCCCTCTCTTGTCGACCCGGTAGGCGTCGTGGAGCTCTCTCGGGCCGTCAACAGACAATCCGACCAGGAAGTCGTTCTCCTTGAAGAACTCCGCCCATTCGTCGTCGAGCAGGGTCCCGTTGGTCTGGATCGTGTATTGCACCCGCTGGCGGGGCCGGCGGTGCCTATTCACCAGCTCGACAGAGCGGCGGAAGAAACCCAGGCCCATCATCGTCGGTTCGCCGCCCTGCCACGCCACTGTCACCTCCTCGGTCCGATGGAACTCCAACAGTTGCCTCAGGTAGGTCTCCAACATCTCGTCGGCCATTCGGAACCGATCCCCCGGGTACAGCATCTCTTTGGACAGAAAGAAGCAGTACTCGCAGTCCAGGTTGCAGATCGGGCCGGCCGGTTTGGCCAGCAGATGAAAGGCCGGCGGTGCGCCCACAGGGGACGTCAAGGTGTCAAACGGAGTGTGCTTGATGGCGTCGGTCACATCCAGATGCTATCCGAAACCTGTCGGCTCGTCTGACCGGCGGCCCACACCTCGCCGACCGGTGTCTGTGACATGGCGATGCACACAGGCATCCTCGAAGTGGGACCCAACTCACCCATCCTTGCCACCCGGCCATGGTGGAGAGCATGGGCGAGAACTGGCGAGACTGTATGGCGTATAGACAAGCAGGTCGGGGAATCCACCGCAGACGCGGATTCGGACGAGCAAAGAGCTAGTCGAGACCGAGGATCTGACGCTTCTTCGAATCGAATTCCTCGTCCGTGAGAATGCCGGCATCGCGGAGCGAGGCGAGTTTCTCGAGCTCTGCGATGTAGTCGGAGGAGCCACCAGCCGGAGTCGGCGCGGACTCGGGAGTGGCACCGCCCTGCTCCAAATCCTCGGGAGTCACAGTCTGCTTCTCAATGTTGAGCTCGCTCATCGCCTGTTCGAGTTCCGCGTCCTCGAGTTCTTCCGGATTCACCCCGGTGTGCTCTTCGATGCGTTTTGCGTCCTTCTGGGACATCTTGTGCGCACCGAAGGCGACCATCCCGCCGACGAGCATGACTCTACGTCTTCTTCTCCGACGTCGTGTCCGTCGCGCTCGTCCTACTGCTCGGCCTGGTCCGGGA
>SDBV01004818.1_pt1 | contig 19208 bp, 29 predicted proteins | sample 2277081 | NCBI WGS metagenome assembly SDBV01 (sample SAMN10402039, study PRJNA504765) | marine sediment metagenome | isolation source: marine sediment core GS10_PC15, 223 cmbsf | place: Arctic Ocean: Southern Knipovich Ridge | collected 2010
GTTCTATCCACTGGTTCTGGTCGCGCGAGGGGTCGAGGAGTTCGGCCGTAATGCGGTTGCCGAGGACGGTCACCCTCAGCTTCAGCGACGACCGCAGGTTGACGATGTCCACTGAAGCGTAGGGGGTCGGGTCGTCGGAGTCGAACGTCAGGCTGCCGGACGTGAATTCGAGAAGCCGCGTGCGCCATCTGATGCTGTCGGACGCGGGGAGGTCGCCGGAGCGGTAGGTGTGATCGAGCTCGATTATCATCCCGTCGTCGTATGGGTCCGGGGCGGAATCGCTGAGCCGCACGAAGATGAAGTAGCGCGACGCATATGCCCCGTTGAAGACTATGTCGTACTCGACCGAATAGGGGTTGGCGTTGGAGACGGTTATCGCCCTCCATGCCGATGCGCTCGTCACGTTTTTACCCGGCGCCGCGCACTTCTCGTCCTTGACGCGAAGCCGAGCGCCAAATGACCTGTAGCCGGCCTTGGTCCAGTTCTGATACGTCCACGGGTCGCCGAGGTTGTCGGTAACGATCAGGGACACAAGCGTGTCGGCCCGGTTAAAGTCGTCGCTGTCGTCTCCGTTATACGACCCGGCGGTGTGCGTCTCGGTAACGCTCGATAGCATCTGGAAGGGAGAGCCGACCGGGGCGTCGGACGAATCAGCCGTCTGCGTCAGGATAAACGTCGGGGCCGGCGTGCCGTTGGTGTTGTCGCCATAGGGGTCGTCCCGGATGTTCATGCCGATGGTGCCGCTCGTGTGCGAGAACGTGGTGCTGTCGCCCTGATGCGCGGTCGCAACGGCGGCTTCGGTCGTATACGTTGTCGCGCCGGAAAAGGCGCCTACCTCCACGTCGTCTGAGTAGACTATGCAGTTCTGGATGCCCCAGTCGAAAGCGGCCCCGAAATCGAAGGCCCCTTCCTTATAGCGCACGATGTAGGTTCCCGCCGCGAAACTCGCCGAAGAGTTGAAGTAGACCTTGGTTGCGGCCGTCGAGTCGAGCGTTATCTCGTATTCGGTAATGCCGAGCGGCGGGGCCGTGTAGACCTTTTTGGTCCCCGGTCGTTGGCCCCCGCGCGCCCGCCCCTCGGTCGGCTCGAACGACCTGACATTAAGGGCGTCCTGAGTCGTAAGGGCCGGGCGCGTTCTGTGCGCGGTGCCTTTATGCACCCCTTTATGGGGCCATAACATCTGTATTTCCGCTTCGGGCATTTATCTTACGCTCTGCCCCAGGCGACAAATTCACACGTCGCCGCCGAGAGGTCGGTCCCGTTTCTGACTTCGAGTGGCATGAGCCCCGGTATCTCGTCAGGGGTGCCGTAGACATACGTCAGCGCCACGGCGTCAGTCGTCGAGTCGTTCACCAGTATGTGCCCCGTGATGCCGGTTGCGGGCCTCGTCTGGTACTGGATGTAGAACTCCTGCCCGGTGCCAAGCGCGTCCTGCTCCGACATCTGGAGGTGATGCGCCGGGCGCTCGTTCGCGGCGTGGAAATCGGCAATCTGCCCGCAGGTGCTCTGGAAGAGTATTGGCCTCGGAGGGTTCTTGGCCGCGCTTACGGCGGAGGCGATAGTTGTATCCTGATTCTCAAGGAACCTGTCGAAGAGGAAGCCGCTTGTCGGCAGGGCAATGTAGGTGGCCGTGCAGGCTGTCATCGCATCGGTGGAAACGAACGTCAGCGTGGTCGAGTCGGCGGGCGTGCCGGCAGAGTCGGTGAAATCGACCTCAGCCTCAAGCGTGGCAGCCACATCTCCGGCCCGGAGGTAAAACGGACGGCTGGTGATGGAGGTCCCGGTCGCCTTGGGATGGCAGGACTCGATAAAGCACGCAACTTCGCCGACATGCGCTACGTGTGATACGCGGGTCAAGGCGGCCTCGGCGTTTCTGTTTACCCAGACATCATGCCACGCCTGGGTGATGTAGGTCGTTTTGATGGCTCCCGAGGTCGAGCCGTGGAAGGTGAGGCCGGTTCGCGTTCCGGCGGCCATCGCCGCGGTAAGCTGCACTTCGTTAGCTGCAAGCGTGTCGCTGGCCTCGATCACCAGTTGGGTTGCGGTCGCCGACGCGCAGTTGATTATCGCAGCGGCGGGATAGTCCAGCGTGATGGCGTTGGACGCTATCGTGTGGACTTCCTCGTAGATAATCGGCGGCGCCGGGGCGAAGACCTTGATCGTCTGGTTTGCAATGTCGGCGACGAACGTGTGGCCGCTTTTTGACGTGAGTTCAATCGTATGAAACGTCCGAAACTTTCCCGCGGAGGCTTTGTCGACAATCGCCGCCATGCTCTCGCCTCCCGCGGGATACGAACTGCCGAACGTTATCGCCCCGCCGATGGCGCCGGTCAGGACTCCGACGTGTTTCGTCCGCTTGGAGCTACCGACGGACAGACCGTTGAAAACTACTGACAGAGCCATGGTGTACCTCCTAAGTGCTGTACTTCACCGGGAGAATGGCACGTCCACCGAGGACGCTCCCTCTTCCGGGGTATATGAAATCAGGCGCGTTTCGCCTGTCTGTTCTCACGGAATCCGCGAGCATCTTGTGGGCCATCTGCATCTCAGTGGAGATGCTGTCGTTAAAGCGCTGGTCCGCTATCGCGCGGCAGCACTGGAGGACGGTGTTGGAATACGCCCGGCCCCCGTAGGCATAGATGAGTTCGTTAAAGACCTCGTAGGTGCAGCCGGTGTCGGAGTTGGAGTCGATAGTCGTCGTGAATTCCACCGCGGTTTCCGACGGAACCGACGCGATCCGGTATATCCCGTCGTTTTCCTCGCCTGTGGTGGCCGAAAGGATGACGTAGCCGTCTACGGCCGCGCCGTCTGTTGAGAATGTCGCCGTCGCGTCGGTTACGCTGTCGAGGGCGATTGTGGTCGTGCCGAGGACACCGGTGCCCGAGGACAGCGGGGTCGCCATCCGGTTTGTCTGGACGGTGTGTGGATAGGTGAGCGTCCGGGCGGTATTCGGCGTGGGGTGAAAGAGCGCTATGGTATACTGGCCCGAGACCGATGCGAACGCCTTGGTGATAAGGGCGAAGTATTTCGGGTCGCCGTTGGAATCGGACACCTCGCGCATGTGCCGTAGCGTCGACTCGGAGACGTTTTGTATCCGCCCTAACCCTAAGTTCTCCGCGTATGTGAAGTCCCCGGCCATGCCCCCGAAGTCGCCCGGAAGATCGTACTCCCAATCGCCCGATACGAGCGATAGCGTTGTGTAAGGGGTGAGAAACGACCATTCGTGAATCTTGTTCTCGCCGGGCAGTGCGGGCGGGTTCAGAAACATCTGGTAGCCGTCCTCGATACACCGGCGCACCTTGGCCAGCGCCGCGCCTTTCTTGTCGACGGCGGCAAAATCCGCTATCTCGTCGATGAGTTCCCAGAAGGTTCTCCCGGAGTTTGCGCCCGAAGAATCGTAGGGGGTACCTATGGTGCCTAAGGTCATGCGAACACGGTCTCCGTATCGGGGTTGGGAAAGGAATGGCTTGGATGGGATGTCACGATGTAGCCGGTTGTCGCCGAGCACGCCAATAGCGTGTATCCGGTCGAGTCGGTCTTGCCGTGCCAGACTGCGTTGGTCAGGGCCGCGTCGGTAAACACAAAGCAGTGCGCCCCGACAATCGCATTGCTGTTGGAGTCGGTCACGGGGTAGTTGAGCGTATACCAGCCGGCGGGCGTGCTGGATATCGTTGATACAACCGCGTCGTAAATCTCGGTCGCATCGCGGGAGTCGCTGCCTTCGAGCGTCATGTTGACAAGCGAGTTCGTGTCCTTGGCGAACCCTGTGCCCTTGATGTCGGTCGCGTGCGTGATAGCCGTCGTGATATTGGCCGGGATCGTTACCCCGATCATCGCTCCGACAGTGCCGCCGGTGGTGTGCCCGGACAGCGCCTCGTCGAGGAAGGCATCGGCGAGGGCCGCCGTCGATATGAGGCCCAGCGCGTTCTTGATGGCCTCTTGGGAGTCCGTATTGTCGTCGTAAGCGGAGATGTCTCCATCAGCCGTCAGTATCACGGCCAAGGCCGACTGGTCGACCACGTTATTTCCGATGTCGTTACTGCCGCAGGCGGCGGACATGAAATGGTCGAGTTCGATTGCGACCAGGGCCGCGTCGCCTATATTCCCCGCGCCGGTGACGAGTTCCGCGTAACGCGCTGCCGATATCACCGTGTAGACGGGGCTTTCAAAGGGCAGAACGCCGTTGCATACGCCGCCGCCCCGGAGGGTTCCTTCTGTGTCGTTCTGAGCGGCGGTGACCTCTATCTCGTAGTAGGCGCTACCGATGTGCGTCCAGTCGCTTGCGCCGCCGGTAGTGAGCGTGAGATCGACCTTGGCCGTGGCTATACCGGAGTTCTTGATAAGGTCGACCGACATGCCAGCCGCGTCGTAGGCGATAGCCGTCTCCTGGGACTTAAAGTCCGAGTCGTCGATGAGAGGCCCAACGGTGATTGTTACGGCGGTGTCAACCGGCAGGTAAGGCATCTACGCGCTCCTTCTTCTGGCAAGCATTCGGTAGTACCACTGCGAATTCCCCATCGCTGCGCCGGCAGCCGCACAGATGAGCGGAAAGGGCACATGGACGGCGGGCGGGTCTTCCGCCGTCGCGCCGCCGGACGCCGTCAGGTCGAAATCGCCGACGGGGTCTCTGAGGTCGGTGACGTGGGCGAGTTCCCAGAACGCCTGGATGTTTGCCGGGCGAACGGTGAGCGGATGTGCCCCCGACGCCAGAGCCAGAACGTCGTCGTCGGTTAAAGCCACGTCCCATACGCAAGGCACCGCGATAATGCCGTCCATGTAATTGGTGGGGCTGGAGTCCGAGGTCATCCCGATTGTTACGCTGTCTTTGCCGGTGACTGCTCTTGTCCCCGTGTCGGTTCCCTTGCCCGCGGCATCGAGCTGAACGGTGCGGCTATTTGTGGCCGCAAAAACGCCTGCCACATGATGCCAGACGCCGGACGAATAACTCGTCGAGGTCAGCGCAAAATCATTGCCGGTGTCGGTGAATGACTGTACGCCGGCCGTGTTGCCTGGGCCGCTTCCGGTCAGCAGCATGTCGTGATGGAAATTCGGCTCGCCGTTGGCGCCTATCGACATCAAGGTCTTGCCATTGGTCATCTCCGTTGTGTTAAACCAGCAGGCCATCGAGAACGGCGCGGTGGATATAGGGCTCCCGGACGTGTTGTACAGGTTCTCGCTCGAAGCGCTTGCGAAAGTGATGCCCACTTAGACGTCCTCCCACAGTTCGACTAAGAGGACGTAGGCGTCGCCAGTGGCCGTGTCTGCCCCCGCGTCGTGGTCGCGCCTGATGTTGAGTTGGCACATATCCCCGGCCGCAACCGAGTCTTTATTCGTGAGCGTGACGGTGGTCTTTGTCGCGTAACCGGCCGTCCCCGGAGGGTCAACTTCAAAAGAGTTCTCGGTATCGAAGCCGCGGCCCGCGTCGAGGTCCAGGGCGTCGCCAGTGGTCACCGCTTCAAGCCTGATGGCGAAGACCGCTTCGTCGGTAACGGTAATCTCCGACGCGAACATGACCCACACGTCGGCTTTGAGAACGCCCGCCCCGGTGTAACCAGCCGGCATCTGGAACCGCTGCGACAGGGCGGCTTCCGATGCGCTGGCGTCAAAGGCCAGAAGCATCGCGCCCTGAACGACCTTCCTGCCGCACTGCGCGTCGGCGGCGGTAATCGGAACGTCATCCCCTCGCCAGCAACTGGCCGGCAGGCTGATTAGCGATGTGTGCGCCATGTAACCGTCCTCATAGTCGCGGCGGGGGGCAGAGGGCTACACGCCAACGGCCCCGTCGCCGCTATCCGAAAGGAGGGTGCTACCCCTTTTCTTTTGCCAATAGCGCTTTGAGCGCCTCCGCTACGCTGGTGTTATGCTTTGTCGCGCTTTTCACGGCATCTTTCACCTTGCCGGCGCCCGCGACCTCGATGGCATGAACGAGGGTCTCGGCGAGCGACTCAAATAGCGCCTTCTCCTCTTTCGTTGCCGTGATGTCTTCGATGTGCTTTCTCTTCTTTGCCTTTGCGATGGCCGTGGCCACGAGCGTTGTAAGGACGGTAGCGCCCAGGCCAATGAGTGCCACATAAGGGTTGGCGCTTTCGACCAGCGGCTCCGCCGTTTCCTGCACGGTCGTGTTGGCCTGGTCCAGCCCGGCAAGGATCGTCTTGCACCCACCAACCGCGGTTGCCACAAGCACAAGGGCGAGTACCGCCCAAGCAATGTGTTTCATTTCTTCCTCCTTTCCCGCGCCTTACTGGCGCATGTAGGCTTTCACGCCCTCGACTAAGCCCCACAGAGCCCCGCCGCCGACTCCCCCGTACACGAACGTCTTGAGGGCAAGTCGCGTCAGCTTCAGTTCCAGCCGCGTTTCCACGGGGCAATTGGTGAGGTGCCTGTCGATGACCTCTTGAGCGGCGGTCTGCGCCGCCAGTGTGATTGCCATCTTCATTTCTTCCGTCAGTGCCAATTAAGTCCCCTTAAGGGGGGAGGGGCTATTGCGCCCCTCCCCGTTGGATTAGTTGTTAGATCGCAACCGGACGCCAGCCGCGGATGTTCAGGTCAACCAGGGAGTATTCCGTGGCTGTACCCGCAGCGGGGGCGTGCCCTATCAGGGCGCTCGTGATGTCCGCGACTCCGGCCGCTCCGTCATCAGCCGCGGTTGCGGCGACTATGGAAGCCACTTCACCGATCACGAGCGTGTCACCCGTGTCGACGAGAACCGCCACATAGCCTTCGGTCGCAAACCATCCCCAGTAGGATGCGGTTATGGGGATGACGGTCGTACCCTGAACAGCACCCGTAAGCGTGGTGGCCGCGACGACCATTGACTTGAGCGGGTGTCTTATCACGGTTATTTGCGAGGATGTGGTCAGCGCGATGGTCAGCGGATCGTAGAGGACGAAGGACGGGGTGCCCGAAGTCACTGCCGCCGTATTCGACTTGATTCGCCGGCACTGGCCTTGGCCGTCAACGTCGTTGACCCACAACACGCCGTCGGCGTATTCGTTTAAGACGGTGGCCGTGGCCCCCATCGTGGGCACAATGGCCGTCCCGCCGATGGCGACGGCCGCGCTGACGGTCACGTTGAGATGGTTTGTCACCGGAGCGGAGCTCGTAACGCCGAGCCCGATGCCGACACCTGTCGAGTCGGCGCTACCGTAGTAGAAGGTAGTGCCCCGGTAAATCATGGGTGTTCCGAGCGCATGAGACTGGAACGTCTGCTCGGTAAACGGCGACTGAATTATGGCGCCGAGGTCGTCCTTGACCTTCGTCGTCGGCGCCAGATATCGGTTGTAATTGGCATCAGCCATTTATGTGCTCCTTTCCCTTTATGCGGTCTTGTTGATGCAGGCGTTCAGGCGGCGGTTCTCGCAGACGATTTGGTCGGTATTGCTCACGAAGGTGACGTAGACGAGATGCTGCGTGGCGCCGACTATCATCGGAGAGCTGCGATGCATGTTCATGCCGTTGAGCACGGGCACCTTGAAGGTGTTGAGGTTTACGAAGTAGATGGGGTTGGCGGTGTCGCTGTCGAGCGCGGGAATCCAGATGATCGGCGCGCCGTTAAACGTCAGGTCGCCGTCCCTGTACCGCAGGTCGAAGTGGCCGACGCCCTCGAAGGAGGCCGCCAGGTCCGACAAGAGGATTCTCGTATCCAGGTTGACGTAGATGCGGTAGTTGCCGGACACGGTGTCCTCGACGCCCTTGACGATGGCGGGCTTCTGGAAGTGGATGGAGAGCCACACCCGCTGCATCGTGGCCAGGAGTTCCTCGTCGACGTCGACGTAGTAGCCCGTCCCGCCGGCCTGGTAGGAGTTCCACTTGTCCTTGACGCCTTCTGTGGTCAGGAGCGTGGTTGTGTTCTGCCCCGAGGGCTGGATGCCCCCGACGGCCGTGCCGGCCGTATCGACGTGCCCGCCGTAGAATCCCGCGCCGTTCTGGCCTTGCGCCAGTTGCGGCACCCAGTACTTAAGCGTGTAGGACGTGGCCGGATCTGCCGCGGAGTTCCACGTGCCGAAGAAAGCGGCTTCGCGCAGATCCGCATAGCCCGTAGCGGCGGAGGCGTCCCTCGATATCTCGAGGTCTACCAGTTTGCCGCGCCCGAGATTTTCCAGGGCCTCGTCGCGGGTCATGGTGAAGTGGTAGTCCGAACGGGACCACGGTCCGGTGGCAGTGGACAGCACGTCCCGTGCGATGATCTTGGTCTCGCCGTAGACGTTTCTCCAGCCCGCCGACCCCATCTTGTCAAGGATGATCTTGTGGGTCCATGCGGTGCGTCCGCCGGCAATCGGATTCGTTATATTGTCTTTGGTGAAGAGGCGGTCCATCACCTCGTAGTGCTGATATTCAAACGTGGACGTGATCGTCCGGGCTGGCAGTTGCGCCAGCGTCGACGCGATCAGCCCGAGAAGCTGGTCGTCTGTTACGCCGTTGTAATCGGCCATCTATGTCCTCCTTAGCGCGGAGGATGAAGGCCGTGTCTCAGTCGGTCAGCTGGGCAAGTTATTTCGCCGGAACTCCGCCTCGATACGTCTGGCTTTTGTTACGCCGTCAGTGCGTGTTCTCGGGGATCGGTTCGTGGGCTTATGCGTTGACTGGCTTGAGCGCTTCCTTAACTGGGACGCGACTTCCTCCCGCACTTCTTGTTTTGTGTCGTGCTTGTGCAAGATGGAGAAGGCCCTATCGAGAGCCTCCTCGGGAGTCATCTCCGTCCGCATCTGGGTAGCGCCTGCGAATATTTGGTCGGCTTCCGTCAGGAGTTGGAGTCGTGCATGTCGTTCGAGGCTGTTCTCCTCGAACTGCGAGGTTCCGCCCTTGCCGTAGCGTAGTGCGTACACCCCGCGTTTGTCTTTGGTCAGCGGCTTGAGGTAGTCGTCCAGAAGGGTGATAGCCCTCTGTGCGCGGGCCTCTGATTCCGCCTCTTTCTGGTTGGCCACGTACTCGCGCACGTCCGCATTGCCTGCCTTGAGCGCCGTGATCTCTGCGCGCATCTGCTTAAAGGCGGCGGCCGTGTCGGGTTCGAGTTCAGAGTCGTCGATGCCGAGTTCCGACAGGCCCGCGCCCTCAGCCGCCGGCGTTGCTGGCGTGATGGGAGTCTGGGTGGCCGGCGGCTCGGACGCGGGTTGCTGCGCCTCTATTGCCGCCTTTCCGCGCTTTGAGAATTCGCGGCTTGCGTTGTCCACAACATCTTTGAGCCTGTTGAGGACGAGTGGCGCCTTATCGCCGAGTTCTTCTATCTCCTCGTCGGAGTAGTTGGCCCGGCGGGCGGCGTTTATCAAAACCGGGTCGAGGGTCGAGAGGACCGTTTCGGGTACCTCGTCTTCCGCCTTTTCTTCCGGCGCGGGGGTATCGTCGTCTGAGACGTTCCCCTCATCGGTCTTGGCGTCCTCTTCCGGGATAACCGGATCGGCGTCGTCTTGGGTAGCCTTTGGGGCTTCCGGCTCAACGCCTTCCGAAGTGTCGATCGGTTTTAGGTCGAGTGCGGTGAGTTCGGCGTTTACGCTCGCCTGCAACTCTTCCATCGTGACGGGCTGTTCTCCCGTTATGATCGTCTCAGGGGTTTCGGTTCCTTCCGGCATTTCCTCTCCTCTACTGGCGTTTGAAATCGTTCTTGAGCGTCTTGAGAACTCCGCCGACTACGTCGTTCGGCCCCGCCTGGCCCTTCTTGGGGTGAATGGCAGCGTCCTTTTCCGCTGACGTCCTGTGCCACAGGCGCGTCACCTCCGGCTTGCGGCATCCGTATCTTTTGCACATCTCTTCTTCAAAGGAGTTCATGCCTTTTCTCCGCTTGTCTCAGTCCTCATCGAACGGTGTCCAACCGGTAATAGTCTTCGCGTTGCCCGCCCGGTATTCACGAGGCCCCTCCATATCGTTAAAGCGGTTTATGGTGCGGGCGACCACGTATCCGTAACAACCCGGACCTTTGCCGAGCGCCTTCAACACGTCCCGGCGTCCAGCCGCCCTCTCGTCAAAGTCACCTGTTGGCATCTTTACGCTCCCGCCGCCGCTGAGACGGCTTCTCTGGACATGTTCGACGGCACCTGTCCGGCGTTCATGCCGGGCATCTTCGCGCCAAGCTGCTGCGCCATAATCTGCGACGTCTGGTCGGCCAGGCTCGAGCTCGGCGATACGGCGAAGTTTCCCTGTCCGCCGCTTTCGGGGAGCCCTCCTGTCGCCGGGGCCGTCCTTCGCGTCTCGAAGAATTCATCCACGTTGTCCACCCCCATGCCCTGGCCCATTGCCTTGATGAGCGCTTCGGAGTTGACCTGTTCGGCAAGCTGCGGGTCGAGGTTGAGTAGCGGGAATATGCCTTGGGTCACCCACTGGAGGATCTGCATGGCGTTCTTTTCCGGGTTCTTCGGGGCCATCGAGTACGGCTGAATCTTGAAGATGTAATCGAAATACCTACCCTCGATGGTGTCCGGGGTCAGCCGCGTCGAGAGTTCGATGTCGGTGCCCCGTATCGTCTGGTAGACCGTGGAGTCGAGAAGGGGGTCGGTAAACTCATGGTAAGCGACCTTCTTTAACAGATTAGCGGTAACCGCTTCCACCTGTCCGCGCATGTCGCTCATTTTGACGCCGGCGTTGACCTGCATCAGCCCGGCTTCGGTCGCCGAGTCGGCCGACGCGCTCAAGCCCCCGAGAAGGTCGGTGTTACCCATCATGGTCGAGCCGACGCTCATGAGCCATGAGATAAGCGGCTGAAGCATCTGGGAGGGTTCGCCGAACGTGAATTCCTTTAGCTTCGTAATGTCGGAGACCTTGAGCGCCGCCATGTTGGGGGCCTTCAAGATGCGGTCGGCGTCGTCCTCGAACCCGGCTTCGTAGGCCAAGAGCTTCTTCATCTCCTTGGCCTGATCGGCAAACGTCCGGGCAAGCTGGTTTACCATCGCGTCCAAATCGCTCCAGACCGCCGCGGGCGGGACGGGAAAGGGGCTTCCCGACATCGGCATGAAGCCGAGCATGTCGTAGGGACCGTCGTCGGGGCCGTCGTAGTCCATGATTTTGAGCGGCTGGTCGCCCTGTCCCTCGATGGGGATATAGGCGATAACGTTGTCGTATTTGGGGAGCCACACGGCATGGAACTGGCACATTTCTTCGAGGTCTCGCCGTTCGCCGCGCAGCTGGGCGTTGGTCTTGTCGTCTTCGGATACCTGCCCGTAGGCTTCGGCGCTCGGCGTCAGCTTGTCCGCGTGGTCATAGGCGTCCTGGCAGTATTCAAGAGGCAGTTCCATCCGGTGCCCCTCGAAAAGGGCCTCTTCGCGCTTGCGGCATTCGGGGTCTATGACGTAGGACTGGTTGGATACAAGCGAGATGTAGGACGACGCCACGTCGTAGGAACTGCCGTTTATGTCGACTTCACCCGTGCGGTGGAGCCCGGTATAGAAGACGGCCTGCCCGAGCATTGCATCGAATACGCCGCTTCTCAGGATGCCCCTCATGTCGAGTTCGCGTATCTTTCCTTCGAGGTGGGCCTCCATTGTTTTGGCAAAAGGGCGGTACGGCCGGTACTTGGAGGTCACCATTGCGGCGGGATGCTGGGCCACGAGTTGGGCGATGTAGATGGCGATTGTCGTGTACAGGAGCGGTATCGGGGAGGGGAGCACGTTCTCGTCTAAGAGCGCGTGGCGCCCGGCATATGCCTTGATGTACTCGGTGCGCTGCCGGGCCAGTGTCGCGGCCACCTTTTCGGCCTCGACTATGGCTGCCTGTAGCGCCATGACGTATTTCGGCGAGAGCATTGACAAGATGTGATATTCCCATGCCACATGTACAGCCGACACTACACCTGTGCACTACGCTACACAGTATATGACGGGTTGTCAAAGAATAACTTGTGGATTTATGACAGAACGTTACGATTTGTTTCAGTATGGAACGTTAATTGTGGTCCCAGAAGGCGTGTCTTGCGGCTTTTTTGGCGATGGCCTCTCTCCGGGCCTCCCGCCAGCCGAACGAGAGGTATTCGGGGGTAATGGCCTCGGCCTTGAGCGGTGCGACCTCGAGGGCGCCGATACAGCAGAGGGCGTAGGCTATGACACGGTCGCCGTGGGCCGCCCGCGCACCGGACGAGTCTTCAGACAGGGCAGCCGGGGCAATGCTGCCGCTGGGCAGATAGATATAGTCCTTCATCTCGTCGAGGACCTCTTCGGAGCGGATTGTGAAGTCCCCCCTGCCGAGTGCCTGCCGCATCTCGCCGAGCAGCACTTGCTTTTCGTCGCTGCCGCCGGTGAAATACCCTGGGTTCCTGGACCGCTTGGAGTCGAGGTCTTTTATGTTGCGCTGCATGTAGAGGCGCCCGTATGCAAGCTTCTGGACCTCCATGCTGAACGACAGTCCGGGGCCGTTGCCGTCCCAGATGAGAAGCGCCCGGGACTCCCCGCCGAGCCATTTGCACATTGCCACGGCGACCCTGGCGGCATCGTCCGGGCTCGTGTTGGGGCAGACCCATTCGCCCACGAACTCGCTTGAATTGCGATCAAGGATGACGATGACGGTATTGGATGCGCCCGTTCCCAGAGACACGTCGGCCCCGACGACGTAGGAGTGATACTTCGACAGGCGCCGTGTGGAGTCGAGTTGCGCCCAGATGCGAAACCGCCCCAGCCCGCCGGGCTCGAACCCCCGCGGCATGACGATCCGCTTGTCGTAATCGAAAGCGAACCGCAGTTCGCCCCGGGCGTCCGCCTTGCGGCCGAACGCCGTCTTGTGGGATTCGACGGCCTGGATATCGAAGAACTGGTCGCCGATCCCGAAGCGCTTGCAGCACCATTCCTGATGCATCCACTTCAACGAGCCCTTCTCGCGGTTCTTCTTGTCGAACGCGACCGAGCGCATCTCGCCGTCGAGTATGAAGGGGTAGTTGTCGGGGAACGAGTATTTCGTCTCGCCGCCGACGAAAGAGATATTGTCCTCGCGGTATTCGGTGTCGAGGATAATGCGTTCGCCGCCGACGGACGTATACAGGCCCTTGACCTTTTCGGGATGGTTCCACCACGGGAATACGATTATCTTGCCGATCTTCTGGTCCAGCGCGTAGTTAAAGCCGTTATTGCCGGGCTTTGGTGTGGAGACGTACCAGATCGAGGCGCCAGGGCAGGAATCGGTTATGCCGGCGATGACGGCCTGACCTTTTTCCACAGTTGCAAACTCATCGATCAGCAAATTCCCCACGCGGCTCTGGCGAAACATATTCGGCGTCGTCGCCTCGCCCTTGATAAACGAGCCGTTGTCATTGTTGACGCGCAGGCCGCCGTCGCCGGTCGTCCTGGAGACACTGGGCTTTAGAAACGGCGGAAGCCGGTCGGTAAATCGGTCGAAGCGCTGGAGCAGTGCGTTGGGGTTGTTGGCAGCGTCGCACAATGCCTCTTTTGCCGACGAGACGCCCAGGGCGGTCTCGGCCACGAAGAGCCATTCGTGCTGCTGTGAGGCAAGGGCCATCTCGGTAAAGCCCTGATCGCGACCCTTGAACGCGACAAGAGGGAATCCCTCGAGCAGAGACCGCTTCATCTCCAGGACGACGGGAACCTGGCCGGGCCACGGGACAAAGGGGACGTATCGCTCGCCGGCGCGATCCTGGGGGCGGTACGTGTAGAGAAAGATGGCCATGTAGAAGAGAATGTCGTCGGCGCAGAGCTTCGCTATCTCGGCGGCGGCCGCTTTCGACCGGAACGCTTCGTCAGTTACCGCCTTCTGGTACGTCAGAAACCGGTGCTGCGACTGTAAATTCCCCTTCAATGGCCTTGGGACTTTCCTGCCCGTCACCGTTGTCAGGAAGGGCGGGATGTGCCGCGCCTCCCAGGCTCCCTCGGGCCATTTCGGCGGAGATACTGTCGAGCTTGGCGATGATTGCGTTTGCAATTTCCCTGTTACCACGCTCATGTTGTACTTTCACCTCGATGTCGATCTTCTTCTTTTCAAGCGTGCTCACGAACTTGGAGATCGTGCCGGCGGCCTTGTTGGCCTCAGACAGCGCGGTCATGTCGCGGGAGCTCACCTTCTCGAATTCGTATGTGGGCGCCGTCTCGTCGTCGCCTTCGACCTTCGCCTTCTCGCGTATGGCGCTCCCGACGTCCATCATCTCGAGCTGGTCTTTAAATACGGCGACCTTGACGTCTTCTGCCGTGTACGCCCGGAGGGCTTCCTCGAATATCTCGTTCCAGAGGTCCGGAAACCGCTTCCTGAGCGCCTTGTAGACGCCTATCTTGCGGAGCCCGGCCTGTTTAATCGCGGGGGTTGGGGCCATGCCGCGCACCACGTTGTAGGCGATCTTCTCGAAGTGCGCCTTTGCGATGGCGGGGTCGCATCGGTCGATGAGTTCCTTCAGCCGGCCCTTCTTTGCGCTGCTGCCGCTGGGAAGCCGCAGGATTTCCTTCTGCCATGCGTTAGGCATTAGGCGCGTCCTTGTCATCAGGCAGGACGATTCTGTCCAGTACCTCTGCGGGGAACTGTGTTATCGGGTACGGGGCACAGAACTCAACGTCGTCCCACATTTTGCGCATCGTTACGATGAGTTCGTCCCATTTCTCTTCAGGCATCACGCCTCCCTGCGGTCACGTAGCGGCGGCCATAGCACTGCGCAAGACTGCATGTCTTCGTCAAAGCTATCTCTAACCGCCTTGACCATTGCCGCGCGGATCAGCGCCCCGAAGTTCCGGTTCAGCCAAGCTTCGACAACCCTGGCCTTGGGATCGTCGCACTCGTCACGGGCTCTTACTTCGACGTCAGGCATCACACCTCCCACACGTCCGGGCTCTGGGGGAGGCTGCCGCAGATGATCTCAGTGCCCCCCGCTTTGTGGTAGTAATACACCTGCCCGTTGTGCGCAAAGCGCGTTTCGAGCGGGAACATCGGCTCAAGGTCCACGCGCCCCACGTCGACGCGGGCAAACTCGTCCATGTAGAACCCGGTGGCCTTGCCCTTGGTGTACAGCGCACGAAACTCTGCCAGGGACATTTCGACCCTTTTCCCCTCGAACAGAGGCTCCAGCGATTCCCCCCCCAGCGCAGCAGGGGCTATCGTCTCCTTAAGCCAGGCGATAATCGGAGCCTCCTCCGGCCACAGCTTCGCCAGCGGCACGATAGTTACGGCCGCAACAGCGGCAAACGCCCACCCGAATAGTCCTCTACGGCTTTGCATCTTCCACCTCCTTCGCCTTCACCAGAACCGTCCCGCCGTCCTTGAGGGGACAGCCGGGGGGAACGCCGGTCCTACAGTCCTCGCAGGCGGTATCCACCTCTGCTTGGCAGTACCCCATCTCGGAGCAATGCACAGGGCAATTGCCCGGCCCGTATTTAAGCGGAACCTCTATGACCTTCTGCGTACTTCTGCGCCATATCGCATACTCCTCGCCAGACACCCACGCAAAGGCCGCGAGAGCCCTGTCTACGGCCTCAGCCTTGCAGTAGCCGCCGCAACACTCTTCATAAAACGATACCCGGAGCTCCACCTTTGTGGTCGGTGCCTTAACGTACATCCACACCCTGTGCAGGGGCGGATCTTGGCCGTTAAAAGTCTCTCGGTCGTATTCCACCTTTATGCCGCATACGCGCTCGAAGGCCTCCATCTGCTCTTCCGGCGTCATTTCGTCTCCTTCGCCTTGACCAGAACCGTCCCGCCGTTGAGAAGAGGGCAGTCGGGATGGTGTTGCGCCCACGGACCATTATCAAGAACATACTCATCAAGCACATCGCAGTGCGCTATCGCGGGATCGAGGATAGGGCACTTGCGACAATCGCTACGGTTGTCCTCGCTTGGAACCTCTATGACCCTCTGCGTCATTTCTTCTTCCCTTTCAAGAGAACCGTCCCACCATCATCGAAAGGGCATAGGCCGTCCTCGATAAAGGCTTCGCTGTAACACGTCTCAAGCTCGCCCCCGTAGAGCACCTGCAAGAAAGGGCACTCGCAGTCTCCGTAGTCGATCCCGCAACAAGAGCGCTTTCCGACTTTCACCTCTACGGTCTGCTGCGTCATTTCCGCCCCTTCTTGGGCTCGCGTTTCTTTTTGAGATCGGCGAGAACGCCGTTGGTGCGCTCTACGAGCAGACCGAAATTGCTCACGAGAAGGCCGCTTTCCGTTTCGAGGGCCGAGATGCGCTGTATAAGGGCCTTGTTGTTCGCGTCTGAGTCCGAAACGAGTTTGTCCACGTCGATCCACGGCACGAGGATAAACTCGCTGGACTCGAACTCAGCCAGGCATGTGGGGCATGTACAGTACCACTTCGCCGACTTCTCTTTGCCCCGCCAGTTTATCCTGCGAACCAAGAACAGCTTGGCCTCCCAGTCGGCCGGAAGCACGATATAGCAGTCCGGGCAAGCGGCACTCAGTGCTGTGTGCGTACTCTGGAACGTGTCCGTCACGACTTCCGCCCCTTCCTCTTCTTGCCAGACTTCTTCTTGGCCGGCACCTCGAGAGGCGTATTGATGGCCGCCTCGACAGGCTTGACCTCCGGCCCCGGACTCCCGATGTCGAAGTCTATCGCCGCCATAGCCTCCTTGACGGTCTCCGCGCGGCTCTTAAAAGGCCCCAGCTCAGCCATAGCGCCCCCGATATAGGGCGTATACCGCGCGTTCCACTTCTTGCCCTCGCCCCAAACCGTCAAATTGTGATTCCGGTACTCCATGTTAAGCCTCCAGCGTTAGTGCGTAGTCCTTCTCTTCTTGAGTCAATTCCCGCTTGCTCACGTGCTTTGCGACCAGCGCGTCTAATTCTTTTCGTAATGACTCGTCGGACATTGCAAGCTCCCTCTGCCTTGCCCGTTGGGCACGGTTCATGTCAGTCCTCCTGTTCGTCCTTGGGTAATCTCCGCGTCAGTTCCTCAATCGTCCCGTCCTGTATCTCGATCTTCTTTTCGGCCTCACAGAGCACCGTAATCAGATACCCGATGTCCTCGGGCGCCCAAGCGAGGAGTTCCCCGACAGAGCGATAGCCAATGTAACCCGCGTCTCCATGCCCGCTGCCGATAATGTCCTCGCCGACAGCATCCCGGAGTTCACCCGCGACACTCAACTTCCACGGCCACGGGGCCTTTGCCCTTGCGTCACCGAGACGGCCACAGATCGCCACAATACGCTCGGTGTGAGTAAGGCCCTCCACTTCAATCACAGCCATTCAACACCTCCTAAAAGTGTGCGGCGGGCCGGATTCGAACCGGCTGTCACGTTTGCTGCCCGGCGTCTCTATCTGCAGTTCAACGCCTGCACGGTCGTGACCACGCTCCCGAAGGGTGGGTTACGCCCACTCGCCTTTCCCACAGGCCGCCGCCGCATTTCATCTGTCTAATTTCTCCAACAAGCCTTTGAGCGCATCGAGAGCCACTTCCCGCGCGTTAGCCCCGTCGTTCTCTTCAATCGTTCCAAGCCGCGTGACCATAACGAAGTCGTCGTGAAACATTGCCCGGTTGCCGTCGCTGGCCAACGGTGTGCGCTTTGCGGAATAAGTCGCTAAGCAAATATCGGGCGCGTCAGGATCGACTCCAGGCGTCGCATCAACCAACTTCGCCCATCTGTCCAGCCAGAACTCCCACGGTTCGGAAGGCGCGCTCATTTCGTCACCGGCCGCGGGGGAATCTCGGCCTTCTCAACCTTCGGCCGCACCGTGACCCCCCACTCCAAGGGCACCATCGAGACCAAGCGGATCTCGTCGGCGTGAAAATCCCTCTCGAAATGGAGGTATCTCACCATATTGACCGCGTCCTCCAGCGTTTGCTCAATGCCATGCACTCCCCATCGGAGACGACCCGCCTTTTGAGTCAGCACCGCGTACCTCTTCTCAGCCTTCTCTGGCATCACGCATCCCCCATCCAACGATCACGGCAATTAGGCCGACGGCAAGAGAGACATTCACGCCATTTACAACAATGCGACTGTACGTCCTTCTCCTTCAGGCCCTTCACAGCCGCCTCGAGCTCTTCCACCCGCCCGAGCAGATCCCATACCCGCCTCTCCGCCGGACTCCCTTCCTGGTAGCTCCGCGTGAACCTGAACAAGCCAGTCCCCGGCTTACCCCACGCCCCCTTCGTCAGCAGCCGAATAGCCATGTCAACCGCATAAGCGTCGTCGGGTTTGTAAATATGCCCCTTTGGGCATTCGTCTCGGTACTCCCTATGCAAGAAGTCCGCGAGGCGTTCAAGCTGCTCCCGAAGACGCATGGCCTCCCGGCCCTCTCCCGTAAGCATCAATCCACCCCCTCTGTAGGCATTTAGCCCTCCTTCCGGTAAATAACGTCTAAACTGCACAAGCCAACAGCCGGGCTCCCCCCGGCACGGCAAGGCAGTCGTTTCGGCATTGGTACGCTCGCTCGACCTCTTGAACAAGACCGTCCTCATTCACCCGGTCCCAGCCGTCGCGAAAATAATAGCTAACGTTCAACCACTTAGGGGGCCGTGAGGTGAGAAACACCGGCCGCCAGCCGGCCCAACCGCCCGACAGGAAGTCATGAACGTCATGCGTAGTCGCACCTTCAAAGCGCTCCACAATCTTATTACCCTGCTTAACGATGAACGTGCCCCGCTCGGATGCTTGGGCCTCCATCCAAACGCTGTAGTGTTTCGCGCTGTATTTAACGCCACCCCACCCGTCATACCGGCGGTGCCCAACGGCTGCCGTAAAGACCTTGATCACGAGCCATCCTCCTTCCGGCAATCAGCGCCCTCAACAATACGCCGCATCTCTCGGTAGTCCTCCTCGGTATCAATCGCCAACACATCGCCCTCGAAAAAGTCAGGCCCAGACCCAGCCTCCAAAGCGTCGTAACAGGACACCGTGTAGGAATCCGAGTAAAGCCGAGTACACGCACAGTGCCGGCAAGACCGACGGTATCGCACAGCCGTCTCGAAATACTCCCCGCACGACACACACGCCTGATGCCTCGGACTGCCGTTCGCATTACCCATAGTCACTATTCAACCACGCGCATGGCCACTTGTCAAAGAATCACCGTCACCGCATCCGTGCAGTACCACAACCAAGCCGCCACGAAGACCATATCTACAGGAATGGAAAGCAGGGGAGAGAGGCTATATTCATATCACAAACCCGGTAAGAGACTCCCACCCCCTTCCGGGAAGCCCCCGGTAGGGTCTCTAATGCCAAAACAAGGATCAAGCGAACCACTTGCCCAGGCAGCACACAGCCACAACATCTTGTGATTGACGGTCGAAAGCGCGTTACAATAAGACCTCGGCATGCGCCCGAATAGGACGTAACATCCGTACATACC
>SDBV01004819.1_pt1 | contig 19208 bp, 19 predicted proteins | sample 2277081 | NCBI WGS metagenome assembly SDBV01 (sample SAMN10402039, study PRJNA504765) | marine sediment metagenome | isolation source: marine sediment core GS10_PC15, 223 cmbsf | place: Arctic Ocean: Southern Knipovich Ridge | collected 2010
GCCCAGAGCGGCGTTTTCGCTCTTTTGAAATCCTCGACATAGCCCGCTATGCCTGCGGTTTCAAAATTGCTCAAGCCTTGCTCTGAACCAATATCTACCATTTGTGGACGGACACTAGTTAGTGCCTGAACAAAAATTATCTTTTTCACTCTGCAAAATGAACGAGTACGGGTTTCCGGTTACCGCGTACATCATGTACGCCTTACTGTCCCGCTTTACAGGGACCGCAAACCCTTGTACAGCCTTGATCAGACAAAAAATTGCGTAATTTTTAAATGGTACCCCCACTACAGTTTATTTTAAAATCGTGGATGGGCGCTAACCGATAATGCGGATCGCTTCCGGTGGTATATAAACCGTTAAGTTTTCACCCACCAAAGGATGCACATCGGCATACTGTTTCCGGGACATGAAAAAAGTAAGCAAAAAACCCACATCCAGCACCGCTCGAATTTTTCCGTTCTCACTGATGGTTTGCACCACTTTTCCCGTTAGCTGATTCGAAGCGGCACCGGTATCCCCCGGGCGGTTAGGCTGAATTTTATCCGGATCAATACATATTCGGATGTTATTTTTTTCAACAGTTGATTGATCCGGCGCCAGCATTAAAGAGACGGCACTGCTGTTGATACAAAAGTAGTTGAGCTGTTTTTCCCGGTACAGTTTTCCCCGAAGCACATTTTCATAAGAAGCGGGAACCAGGCGGCCATGATCCAGAACGAGCGCCTGGTGGGCCAAACCGGCGGCTTGGCCCCGATCATGGGTTGTGAAGATCACGGAAATCTTTTTTTCCTTGTTGATCTGCTTTAAAATATGGATGATAGTTGCCTGATTTTCAATATCCACACTGGCCGTCGGCTCATCGCAAAGCAATACTTTAGGTGACAAAACCAGGCCCCGGGCAAGGGCTACCCGTTGGGTTTCCCCACCTGACAGACGGTGCGCCGGGGTCCACATAAATGATTTCATGTCCACCAAATCCAGCGCCTCCTCGATCATCTGTTTCCGTTTTGCACTTGCTATTTTTCGGATTTTCAAGCCGAATTCAAGATTTTTAAAGACGCTGGTGGAAAACAGGATCGGGTTTTGATCCACCATAACTACTTCCTTGCGCAATTTTTGCAAGTCCGTCTCGTTAAATCGAACCGGTTGCCGGCAATACTCAATCTCCCCACGGGTCGGCATTTCGAGAAAGCCGAGTATATTTAAAAAAGTTGTTTTCCCCGCACCGTTGGGACCCAGCAGCGCATAAATTCGCTCTTTTTCAATTTCAAGATCAGGGATGTGGATCACTGTTTTGCGGCCGTAGGCTTTTTCCAAGTTTTTTATTTTATAAATCATTCGGCCCGGGTTCTCCCTTGAAAAAAATGAAACAGGAGGTTCATGCCGAAACTCAAAGCAATTAATACGATGCCGAGAGCAACTGCCAGGGTAAACGATCCTTTATCATACTCCAATGCCATGGCTGTGGTCATGGTGCGGGTAAACCCCTTGATGTTGCCTCCGATCATCATGCTGATGCCCACCTCTGATATCACCCGGCCAAAGGCGGCAATAATGGCTGCGACAATCGCAAAACGGGCCTCTTTTAAAATGACGTAGGCGGTTTGAAAGCGATCGGCACCCAACGTCTTTGCTGTTTTGCGGTATCGTTTATCAATCCGACTGATAGCGGATATCGTAAATGTAACGATGATGGGTATTATTAAAATGATCTGGCCGATAATGATGGCACTTTGGGTATATAAAAGATCCAGCGGCCCAAAAATACCCCTGCGGGAAATAAAAGCATAGACAAAGAGGCCGATGACCACGGTGGGCAGTGCCAGCAATGTATTCAAAAAGGTGATGACCATCCGTTTTCCTACAAATTCTTCAAATGCGATCATAAACCCGATTGGGATTCCGATGATGCCGGCTAGCACCGTTGATATAAAACTGACTTTCAAAGAGACGAAAACAATAGAAAACATTTCCGAATCAAATGATATGACCAGAAAAATAGCTGAAATAAAACTGTCAAAAATTAAATCCATACTATTTCACCGGCTCCGGATAAAATAACTGTTTCCCCAATAAGCGGTAATTCGCGATAATCGATTGCCCCCTTTCGGACACCAGCCATTCGGCAAATATAATTGCCAGTGCATTTTTCACATGCGGATGTTTCCCGGGATTAATCGGGATCACACCGTAAGCATTGATCAGTATTTCATCTCCTTCACACAGAACTTCCAGGTCAAAGGGCACTTCCCGTCCAAATTTATATTTGATATAGGTTCCCCGATCAGCCAGAGTATATGCTTCCTTCTCATCTGCGAAAGTGAGGGTTTTCCCCATGCCCTGGCCGATTGAACGATACCACTTTCCTGAATTTTTGGGATAAATGTATTGGGCCTCTTTTTGTTTTCCCTTTTTAAAAACAGCATCGGCTTTTGTTTCAAGTGGCAATCCGGTCGCTTCCCAAATATTTTGCTCTTTGGTGTGCGTGCCGCTGTCATCTCCCCGGGATATGAAAAGCGCCTTTGATTTAGCAATTTTTTCAAACGCCCGGACAGCATCGGTCATCCCGTTTATCTTTGCCGGATCGGCTGACGGACCCAGGATGATAAAGTCGTTGTACATGACCGCATACCGTTTGGTGCCGAATCCATCACGGATAAATTTTTCTTCGCGCGCTTTTGCATGAACAAAGATAACATCCACATTGCCGTCGATGCCATCTTTGATAGCGGCCCCGGTCCCCTTTGCAATGACCTTAACCCTGATGCCCGTCTCTTTTTCAAATTGCGCCAACAGCGGGTCCAGCAATCCGGAAGCCTGGGTACTTGTGGTGGTGGACATTTTGAGTGTTTTTTCTTCACCCGAGGTGCGTGTTGATAAAAGACCCATAATAACTAGTGAACATATTGCAGCTGTTAAGTATGTTTTCGTTTTCCCTCTCCTTTAATACTACCCTTTTTTTACAAAGGCGATTCCGGCCTTCCTTTTTCTTGATCCTGTGGAAAGACCATCTTTCCGCTCGAACTCAAATCATACCCCTTCAATGTTTTGGCGAGCTCAAAAAATCGCTTTTCATGCAAAAGCCCCATAAACAGCTGAACATCTTCGTCAAAAAATCGATCTTTTGCGATCAGAAGATCATACCGTTCCCATCGCAGAGGAATAAAATCAAGATCCAGCAAATCGGCAACCGTCCGGATCCCCAAACCTGCATCCGCCCGTCCGGAAATCACCTCCAGCCCCACATCTAAATGACATGAAACTTCATGGGTGTACCCATCAATTTTATGGCTATTAATACCGGCATGCTTCAACTGGCGATCCAAAAGCAAGCGGGTTCCGGTAGCCAGGGAACGATTGACAATCCGAATTCCCTGGCGCACGAAATCATCCACTTGGTATATTTCTTTGGGGTTGCCTTTTTGTATCAAAATGCCCTGTTCCCGGCGGCAAAAATTGATCACCGCCGGCATCTGCGTCAGCTCGCCAAAGGCATATTCAAAATTATATTCCGCCTCATCATCCTGAATCAGATGGCTGGATGCGATGTGACATAAATTACGGCGAAGGGCGTGCAACCCACCCATGCTTCCCAGATTGCCGAACACCGCGATGTGATCGTTTTGAAACGTATTAAACAAAGAGATTACCCGGTCCAAAAGCAAATCGTTACTTCCGGTAATTATAAGTAATCCTTGGTAATGTTGTAGTGGATCTGAAAATGTTGGATAATTCAGAGTGTGTGATTCCACCCATTGTTCAATTAAATGTTTTGGAAACAACCATTTACCGGTAATTTTGGTAGCGGGAAGAGACTTTTCTGAAACCAGAGTATACACTTTTTTTTCATTGATATTTAAAAATTGGGCGACTTCGTTTGTGGACAGCAATTGGTTCATATTTTAATCTCCCGCTTGTGGTGACGACTTTATATCACCAGAAAAGATGTCGATCCGAGTTCTGGAAAGAGAAAACGCACTTTTAACGGTATTACCACAACATGTCAATTAAATTATTATTAAAATTACTAATAATAACTAATAATAACTATAAATAACATATTTATTTTATCTTTTTTCATAAAATGGCACAATGACCTGATTTTTTTTATTTTCCATTTAGCAAATGTCCCTTTTGACGCTTTAACAGGCCTATGGTATCTTGAACGAAATTTGAACTGGATAGGACCTGTAATTTAAAAGAACCGAGGGAGATACACTCATGAAATGGGAACCTTTTGCACTGGAACGATATTTTGCGCAATATGAATTCAGTGCAAAATATTTACTGTCATGCTCAGATTGTGAATCGCTCAAGATGTCGGAACTTTTAGAGATGTCTGATGCTAAAACCCGAGAGCTGTGGGACAACCTGAAACTGGCGTATACCGATACTTTGGGGCACCCCGCGCTGCGGGAAGCCATCGCTGAAATCTACGATGGTATCGGTCCCGAGAATATTCTCGTGGCGGTTCCCGAGGAAGGCATCTTTTTGCTCATCAACGCGCTGCTCAAACCCGGCGATCATGTGGTTTGTTCTTTTCCGGCGTACCAGTCGTTATACCAGGTGGCGCGAACCATCGGCTGCGAGGTGTCGGAATGGAAACCCGATGAAAATAGAGGCTGGCAATTCGACATCCGTCAACTTGAAAAAAACTTGCAGAAAAATACAAAGCTGGTGGTGGTCAATTTTCCGCATAACCCCACCGGTTATGTGCCGACCCGCGCTGATTTCAAAGCGCTCATTGAGCTCCTTTCCGAAAGGCGAATCTATCTTTTATCAGATGAAATGTACCGGTTTCTTGAGGTGAGTGATGACATTACATTACCATCGGCATGTGAATTGTATGATCGCGCCTTTTCGCTGTTTGGACTGTCTAAGACCTTCGGGCTGCCCGGTTTGCGCATCGGCTGGATCGCCTCACGCAACCGTGATCTGTTACAAAAATTAAGTCTGTTTAAAGACTACACCACAATCTGCAACAGCGCGCCAAGCGAAATTCTCGCCATCATGGCTTTAAGCAATAAAGACGAAATTATCGCCGGCCATAAAGCCCGTATTCAAAAAAATTTAAACGTGCTGGATCGGTTTTTCCAACAATATCCGGACTGCTTTGAATGGAACAGGCCTTTGGGCGGATCGGTCTGTTTTCCAAGATTACTGGCGTCTCAAGACTCGTTCTCATTTTGCGAAGATTTGGTTCGCGAATGCGGTATTATGCTGGTTCCTTCGCGAATGTTCATGTATGGTGACAACCACGTTCGGATCGGGTACGGTCGAAATGACCTGCCCAATGTTGTGGACCGGTTTGGAGATTATTTGAAGCAACGGTTTCAATGATCTGCGGAAGCACCTCAGACTCAAGAATCGGCTTTTATCAAACCCTCCGATGAAGCGCTTCTTAAAAATCGGGGACTCCTTTTAAGGATATGGGTAAAGGGTTTCCTGTTGATCAGCCTATCGGTGGGATCCACTCTTGCCTCACTGCTTGGCCGGTATTTGGGTCACGCTCATGGTGATTTAAACCATCGGCCATCCGGTTTTTCCGACCCGAATTCATATGTATCCACCGGGAGTATCGGCTGGAATAGTGGATAACCGGCAATGGCGGCGATGTTGACACTCTGCAGATACTGCCGGCCTGTGGCATTGACCGTTGGTACCTTGCGAAACGCAATCACCACCAGACAAACAGCGATGATTGTCAGCACGATTTTGGTGTATAAATCCGTTTTCATACGCCCTCCTTTTAAAATTTTACTTTTTTGACAGCCGGCCGATCTTTTGATAGGGTACAAATTATCACTTTTTTTGTTTGGAGTCCATCTTGAGCATAGATCCCACTGGATGGACTCTAACTAGTGTCCGTCCACAAATGGTAGATTTTAGTTCAGAGCAAGGCTTGAGCGATTTTGAAACCGCAGGCATAGCGGGCTATGTCGAGGATTTCAAAAGAGCGAAAACGCCGCTCTGGGCCAAAAGATGCCGTTTGTGGATGGGCACTAACTAAAACAGCAACAATTGCCTTTTTAATTTTGGCTGTTATTTTCTAATTGGCAAATATTTTGACTCATTTTTATAATTCCATGAATTTTTACTTTCGAAACCTCTTTTTTTTTCCATTTTGTCCCCATCTGACAAAACCCTGTGGTAACCTTGTGGGAAAAATCACTTTCACAGGGAGGAAACCATGGATGAGGCAGCGACATTTACCAAGGAAAATCGGATCAATCATTTTGTAAAAGACGATGAATCAGCATTTTCAAAACAGGAACGCCAAAACAGATTCGGCCAAAATTTTTTTCCGGATGATCAGATGAGGGGTGATCAACTCTCCAGGCAGTGGCGGATTCTACGACAAATCGAGACCCGCCGAAGGGGCCTCACCGCAGCTGAAATCGCCAAAGAAAACCAGGTTTCACTTCGCACCGCCTATCGGGATTTGGATGACCTGCAACAGGCTGGATTTCCCCTTTACACGGAAACCGGCCCAAAAGGCCGCCAATGGAAATTTGTGGAAAGCTACCGCTTCGGTGTACCAGAGCCCTTTACCTTTACAGAACTCATGTCCCTGCACATGAGCCGGGACCTGTTTAAGGTTTTTAAAGGAACGGTCTTTTTCAATTCTCTGACATCCGCATTTCAGAAAGTACAGGTCACCCTGCCCCAATCCGCACTGGCTTACCTGGATCGTATTGAGTCCACATTTCAGATGGGCGTTCGACCCTATAAAGACTACCATCGATTCCGGGACATCATCAGCAAGGTGAACCAGGCGGCCGTTGAATGTCGCAGGATCGAAATTCTATACCTTCCCTTGAAACGAAAAATCGAAACACACCGGAAAATCGATCCGTATGGGGTGCGATTTTTTGAAGGAACCCTGTATATCATCGGGTTTTGCCATTTACGCAAAAAAATGCGCACTTTTGTGGTGGATCGAATCAAACTGTTGCAGCTCACGGATGAAACATTCCCGCGCCCGGCCGATTTTGATCTGGAAAAGTACACCCGCCACAGCTTCAAGGTTTCAAGCGGTCCGCTTCAGACGGTTATCATCCGAATTTCCCCATCCTGGGCAAGATATGTGGGAGAGAAGATCTGGCACGAAAGCCAAAGTATACGCAAAATGGCGGATAAGTCTCTGGAAATGACATTCCAGGTGGCCGGTCTTGATGAAATTAAACAATGGATATTGAGTTTGGGCGCCGAAGCAACGGTAATCGAACCGCCGGACCTTAAAGTACTGATCAAACAGGATATCGAAAAGATGCGGAAACAATATCAGGATCCACTTGGTGAATCGCCTCCAAGCCATGTCATCAAAATCAATAAAGTAAAACCACGCTCTTAGAGGTCATCTCATTTGCAGCAACAAGGAGAAAAATAAAGCCTCAAGCCGAAACAACCCTGTGCGATACCCTGCAGAAGCGGATGACCACCTGAAAAGAGTACAACTTGCCCACCACGTGTGAGTAACCGTTACTTCAATTCCGATTTACTTAGTGACTGATTAAAAACTGTCTGTTTATCCCATATCGGTCTTTGATATAAAATCGTAACCCTTAAAATACCGGTATATGCCTGGGGTTAAAATTTAATCCGCCTTGATCTGAACGAAAAATCCTGGTTTTCATTCAGACACTATTTAAAAAGCCTTTTAATAAATGGATAGCATTTACTAAAATTATCATATAAACAATCAGGCTATACCTTGCAGCATGACACTCAAAATGAAAGATTTAATTAAACATGAAAATGATCTGTGTCTTTTCCGGTTCAAGCCCTGGAAGTCGTATCGAGTATACTGAAACCGCAGCGCTGTTGGCACATGAACTGGTTATCCGGAATTTGGGTCTGGTTTACGGGGGAGCCGATGTCGGCCTCATGAAGGTTTTGGCGGACACCATGATAAAAAAAGGCGGACACGTCACCGGGGTAATTCCGGAATTTCTGGCCAAAAAAGAGATCGCTCATCCGAACCTCACCGAAATGCACCTGGTTTCCTCCATGCAAGAGCGAAAGGTGATGATGGAGACGCTTTCCAGCGGTTTCATTGCCTTGCCGGGAGGTTTTGGAACACTCGATGAAATTTTTGAAATTTTGACCGGCTCTCAACTCGGCTTTCACAAAAAACCGTGCGGGATTTTGAATGTCAACGGCTTTTACCGGAACTTGCTTTCCTTTCTAAAGACCCTTGTTAAAGAGCGGTTCATTAAAGAAGCGCATCGTAAAATGCTGCTTGTCGCCAACGCTCCGGCTGCACTCCTTGACCTTTTTGAATCTTATCAGGCGCCGCAAGTTACAAAATGGGATGACCGCTCTCCCACGGCTTAAAAATAAATATTAAACTGCGCTCTTTTAAAATAATAGGCCAACCACATGAAAATTGCTATCATCGCCAAACCGACGAAACGCTTAAAAGGCCTCAACCCATTGGAAAAAGCGACACAATTGCTATCGTCGTACCGCATCGCCCATGATGTATTCCTCACCCAATACCACACCCATGCGTTTGAAATCGTAAAAGACTTATCTATAGAAAATTATGACGCGATAGTCGCCATGGGGGGGGACGGCACCAATTATTATGTATTGAACGGGTTGCTCAAATTTCATGGGAACAAAACCTTGCCCCCGATCGGTATCATTCCGATAGGCAGGGGTAATTCGTTTGCCAAAGATCTCAATATCAATTCCATTGACGACGCCCTTTCCGCCATATTACGGCAAAACACGATTCCAGTGGATGTTTGCCGTTTTAGTCAGCAAAAAGATATAGGCTACTTTATCAATTTGATGGGATTTGGTTTTGTAACCGATGTCGCCAAAACCGCCGCCCGTTTCGGATGGGCCGGTGATTTAAGCTATATTATCGGCGTGATTTATTGCACCGTTGGGTTGCGATTTCACCAATTGGAACTGGAAATTGATGGAAATCGGTATGACGGCCGCAACTGTTTTGTGGAAATTTGCAATTCCCGATACACCGGCGGAAACATGCTCATGGCGCCCGATGCACGCATCGACGATGGTCAATTTGATGTGATAATTTTGAGTCCATTGAACCGGTTAAGCCTTTTGAACACGTTTCCTAAAATATTTAAAGGCACGCACATTTCACATCCTCAAGTCCGCGTGGTTAGGGGGAAACGCGCGGTGATTCGAACTATTCCCGAAAAATCGCTTTTACCGGATGGTGAAATTTTCGGCCAAACACCCACCACCATCACCGTGTTACCCCGGCGGGTGAGATATTTCGTGTGAAAACCATTCAATCGATACTCCTGTGGTCAATAGGCGGCATCTTTTTTATGATCCTTTTTCTCGGGATCTCCCTTTCGCTTTTTATTTTTAGCGCTAAAAAGATTTATCCCGCGGTACATGTCTCGACCCGGCTGCTGCTTCTCATGATGGGGTTGCGTCTCAAGATTTCCGGTTATAGCAATTTTGATTCCAAAAGCGCCTACCTGATCATGGGCAATCATGAAAGCCTTTTCGATGTCTTTGCCATTCCAGCGGCTCTGCCCATGCACGCGGTGGGCATCGAAGCCGCCTATCATTTCTCCATGCCGCTTTGGGGTTATCTCACCCGAAAATGGGGAAACCTCCCCATTGAGCGTCGGAACCTCACCCAGGCTATCTCGACATTGGAGAAAGCCGCCAGGCTCTTAAAATCGGGAACTTCCATCATCGTTTTACCGGAGGGCCACCGAACCTTGAACGGAAAAATCGGAAAATTTAAAAAGGGACCCTTCCACCTGGCGCTCACCGCCCGGGCCGACATTCTCCCTTTTGCCCTGACCGGCCTGTTTCACTACCGAAGCAAAAACGGGTGGCAGCTCAACCCCCGGACCGCCCGGGTAGTATTCGGCCAACCGATTCCATTTGATGCCTATCGGCATTGTTCCGTTGCCGAGCTTCAAACAAAAATGCGTGAAATCATTATCCGCCTGAAAAAAAGCGCAGACAACATTTAAAAAGGGGTTTGTCACCGACCTGAAGTGTGCGATAATAGACACAACTTAGGGTTCGCGTAAAAATAACTTCGCAGAATTGGCGGTAAGATTGGGTTCGGATTTGGCTGATCCGAAAGAGCAAAACCACAACAATAGCAAGCTATTTCGAGAATTTTGCGAGTGAGGCATCGGCCAAAGATGGGCTGAAGCTAAGATGCTAAAATGTGAAGTTATTTTTTCGCAAACCCTTAACCATTTATTTTAACATTTTTTTACCAAACGAGGAAAGAATTGTGAAAAAAACGGCGGCTTTATACATCTTTATGTCATGTATATTTATAGTAACCCTCTCATCCGGCGCTTTTGCCCAGAACCAAAAATCGCTCGAAACTGACAAGGACAAAATCAGCTATACTATCGGCAACAATATCGCCCAATCACTTATGCAAATCAAAGAAGAGGTCGTTCTTGAAAAAATCATACAGGGTCTTCAGGATACGTTCCATGAAAAGCCCCTTCAATTAACTGAAGAGGAATCCCGGATGATAATGCAAATGTTTTCAATGAAAATGAAAAAAAAGCAAGAACAACAACAGAAAAAATTGGTCGATCAGGCGCTTGAGAAAGGCACCCGGTTCTTAGAGGAGAATAAAAAGAAGGAAGGGGTTGTGACAACCGAAAGCGGCTTGCAATACCTTGTTTTAAAACAGGGTAATGGCCCAAAGCCCTCAAAAACAGACCGGGTTAAGGTCCATTACAATGGAACCACCATCGATGGGAAAGAATTTGACAGCTCTTACAAAAGGGGCGAGCCTGCTTCGTTTTCCGTCACCGGCGTAATTAAAGGGTGGACCGAAGCGCTCTTTTTAATGAATGTCGGCAGCAAGTACAAATTGGTCATCCCGGCAAGTCTTGCCTATGGTGAACGGGGAGCCGGTTCTAATATCGGGCCAAACGAAGTGCTGGTCTTTGAAGTTGAACTCCTTGAAATAGAAAAAGATCACGCGGGACAATAAAATTGTACCGGTGCGTCAACCACCCGGACAACGAAACCGGCCAGGTCTATACGAAACATTTGCAAACTGCCGGGATCCGGAAATCGATTGCAAATTCCGGGATGCTTGTCTCACCCACTTTTTAACCCAAAAAACAGGCGCTGATCCGGATGCAGCGCCCGTAATTTCAGAAAAGCCCTTAGATTCAGCGATATGGATGATGTCGTCGTCAAAATAAAGCCATCTCTTATTCGACTATGCAATCTTGCCTTATTGATCATGTTTATCATTTTAGTGGTCGATTTCATCAACCTGATCAATTCACGCCCATTATCCATTCTCAACCATAAGGGAGCCTTTTTTTTGTATATCCCTGTTTTTCTGGTCTCTGTTTTCTTCTGGCAAAAATACAAAAAACGGTACCATTTTATCGTCTATCATAAAGGGATCCGGACCGGCCAAACAGAACAATATAAGGAAATCCGTTGGGAAAATGTCGTATCTCTCAATTATATGTCAGTTCGTTATTTAAATGCGTTCATGCTAACCTATCGCCTGAACGGAAAAAATGGGATCATAATTTTCAATCGCTACATAACGGATAATTTTGTCCCGGCATTGAAAAATATTCTAAATTACCTTCCCGAAGATCGCATCACTGTTTTTGCCAAAAAAGCCATAGAGAAAATGAAACGCAAACAGCAGATATAGATTTGGTTAACTTTCAGTTGATTTATGGAGAAAACCATCACCGACAAAACCGATAAGAAAGGAATTTAACCGTGCGACGCAAACAAAGTGAAGTCATTGACTCAAAAGAAATAGAGCGTATCCTCGGTCAGGCCCTTATCGGCCGAATGGCCACCACCGGTATCGACGGATATCCTTATATTACCCCGGTCAACTATGTTTACTTTAAAGAAAACATCTATTTTCATTGTGCGCCGGTCGGTGAAAAAATGGATAACCTGGCCGCGGATCCGCGGGTCTGTTTTGAAGTGGACATTCCCCTGTCCTATTTTGATATCGCTTATGACCCCGAACGTCCCATATGCAATCTGCATCAATTTTATCATTGTGTTATTATTCGTGGTACCGCTTCCGTGGTTAAAGATCCGTCTTTAAAAATAGACGCCCTGAATGCTCTGATCCAAAAACACGAACCCAATGTCCGGTTCGATCCGGTCACCCCTGACATGCCACTGGCAATCGCTTGTCATGTTATCCAGATCAAACCGATATCCATATCCGCCAAAAGCGACCTGGCTCAAAAGCAGCCTCATGAAACTCAAAAAAAGATAGCCCAATATTTCCGCAAACGAAATCACGGGCACGACAGAGAAACCGCCAAAGCGATGGGGTTTGAATTTAAATGAAGCGCCCCACTGCAAACGGACGAGGTATTAAAATCGGAATAAAGGCTGTCCGTGAATGAAAAATGATCTCATCTTGCCCGACCCAACCCAAAAGGGTCTCTCAGGCATTCACGAAATTTATAAAGATTTTTTTTTCATTCAGCGCGGGTACCTTAACGGGAACCACTTCCTGTACCGGGCCGATCACCCCGTACTCATCGATACGGGATACGGTGGGGACTTTATAGATACGGAACGCTTGATTCAACATCTGGGCGTCAACCTTGTCGATATAGAGCTGATTGTCAGCACCCACTGTCATTGTGACCATATCGGCGGCAATCGCATCATCCAGGATCGATCCGGATGTGATATTGCCATGCACCAAACCGGAAAGTACTTCATGGACACAAAGGACGACTGGGCCACCTGGTGGAGATATTACAACCAGGAAGCTGATTTTTTTCAGTGTACCCAACCCCTTTCAGACGGCGACAGCATCGCTATCGGCCCGCATCGGTTTAGCGTTATTCATACACCGGGGCATGCCGCCGACGGTATTGTTTTGTACGACAAAACCAACCAGGTGCTGTTATCTTCCGACACCCTTTGGGAAAACGACCTGGCGGTCATCACCCTGCGGGTCGAAGGAAGCACCGCTTTACTCCAAGTGATGGATTCTTTGGATAAGCTTTCAGCCCTTGAGGTTCGGATGGTTTATCCGGGGCACGGGCGACCATTTACGGACATCAAAAAGGCACTCTTTAAAAGTCGGGAAAAAGTAACCCGCTACATGAACGACAAAGAGAGGCTCGGAGAAGACCTATTAAAAAAAATTACCATTTACTCGCTTCTGATGAAAAAATCGATAAAAGAAAACCGATTCTTATCTTATCTGATGACGACCCACTGGTTCCGGGAAACAATCGATTATTATTTTAACGGAGAGTATGAAATAAAGTATGAAGAATTGATCGATGATTTTGTTGGAAAAGGTATCATCGTACAAAAAAAGGGTCGGCTTTTTACCACGGTTTTACCGTAACCCGCAATTTTGCGCAAACCCTAAGGGTTCGTGCAGAAATAACTTAGCGGAATTGGCGCTTAGATTGGGTTCAAATTTGGCTGATCCGAAAGAGCAAAACCACAAAAATAGCGAGCTATTTCGAGAATTTTGCGAGTGAGGCATCGGCCAAAGATGGGCTGAAGCTAAGATACTAAAATGTGAAGTTATTTTTTCGCGAACCCTAAAGGCCATCAAATAGTCATCGGTCTTTAACTGATGAAAGAGACTTATTATGAGTGACACCATTTTTTTACAGTTTTACAACCAAGTCAAAGACAACTATTTCGATTTATGCAATGGGTTTTCAGATACCTATGATCTGTGTGCCGGCAAAGGTGATTTTCTCTGGTATCCCCATGAACCGGACAGCAATAAATGGTATACTGAAAAAATCTATCAGGATCGAAAATTGCCCATCGATACCGGAACGGTTTACATTTCCGCTGTCTACTTGAATCACCTGTACCAGGCCTTTGTATGGGCAACCCAATACCCGAACATCCATTTTGTGGTCGGAGGACCGGCTGCGGCTGAACGGAGTATCGATTCGGGCGGATGGAAACCGATCTATTTTAAATTGCAAGAAGGGGTATCTCTGCCACCCAATTTAAAGATCACCGGAATTAGTGTTGAAGACTGGTTCGGCATGCCCAATTTTTCAGGGAAATGGAAACTGGACGTGCCGGACCTGATTTCTCAAAACAGTCCGATCTATTTTTCATATACACTGGACAACCGATGCTACTGGCAAAAGTGCATCTATTGCAACATCGCCCTTCATGCCAAAGAAGCGTTTAGAAAACGAGAAAACCTGGCAAATGAATTCAAAGAAATCACTCACCCGGGTACCAAACTGGTCCGTTTAAACACCGGCTCCATGACACCCCAATACATCAAAGAACTATTGCCGAACCTTCCCTGTAACAATGATCTGGAATACCGGATGTTCATGCGCCCGGCGACTCCTGAAAATAAAGCCCTGACTGAAGCCTTAAAAAACTGTAATGGAAAATTTCCCAATATTACCCTGGGTATCGGCATCGAGTTCCCGTCGGATCGGATGCTGACCTATGTGGGTAAAGGATTTAATCAAAAAGAGATGCTGGAATCGCTTCATATCTGCCAGGAACACGGCGTGCGGGTAAACGGCAACTTCATCCTGGGATGGAATAATCTGATCCAAAGCGACATCGAGGAACTGGCGGATTTCATGGAAAAAGTGCCGGCCGGCGCCATGGCGACGTTACAGCTCAGATGGCTGTATGCTCACCCCTATACCGATATCCACGATACGTATCAAGGCGAGGCCATCGCTATGGGTCCATTTTACCTGGGGTTCAGGGTCCGCATCCCGGAAAAACAGTTGGCCCTCAACCAAAAGGCGTGTGACATTGTGGAACACTTCGGTCAAAACAAAGCGTGCAAATTGGAAGGCATGGCCAATATTCACCGTTATTTACAAGAATCATAAAAAAAACAGGAGCAACGTCAAAACGCATCGGCCCTTCAAATTCAGCGCCGGCGGTGTCAACCGCCCGGTGAGCGCCTGCAGATCCGTTGGAACCCAAATATTAATTGCTGATAATCCACAGAGCGGTTCAACTTGGAAAAACCGACATTATCTCCGGAAGCGCCGCCGCGCTGGGCGCTTTGATGAAATACCCTCTAGGGCTGCTAAGGGCCAATTGGGTGAACGGATTTTCTTCAATGTTGATATCGACGATAATCCCGCCCCGGTCTTTCACTTCCCAGGCCACCTGGTTGGGAAGATTGGTGGCTCCGGAGGTGCCGACAACCAGGAGCAGTTCAGTTCGGCGCGCCGCTTTAAGTGAACTGACAAAGCGGTAATGTTCTTCATTGTAGGTTTCATCGAACCACAGCACATGGGGGCGAAGCCAACCACCGCAATCCGGACATACCAATAATTGACGGTCGGTTTCGGTCAGCGTGTCCTCTCTTGTTTTAGCCGGGAGTGCTTCAGGAATCGGGATTATTTTCTCGATACAACCCTTTGCGCACCTTATAAAAAAAACATTCCCGTGAATCTGAAATGTTCTTTCCAGACTGTTGCCTGCCCGCAAGTGAAGTCCGTCCACATTCTGGGTAATCAGGGTAAACCGATCCTGAAACCGATCTTCCATCTCTGAAACCGCAAAATGGCCCGGATTGGGATCAGCATCCCGACAGACCCCCATCCGGTACAGATACCATTGCCATACCGCTTCCGGGTGTTGCAAAAACATTTGATACGTGGCCATTTCCTGAGGATGATATTGTTTTGAACCGATTGTCCAATACCCCTCAGGGCCGCGAAAGGTTGGAATGCCGCTTTCAGCCGATATACCGGCGCCGGTCAGAACCGTAATTTGCCCATCGCTTTTAGAAAATGCCCTTAACTCGGCTTTTAAACCTGCGTCCATTTCTCTTATCTCCTATTGTTATTGTACCCTTATTGATATCTTGCCACCGAACGCGGTATTGTGTAAGGGTGTATCAAAAGTAAGCCGGTCAAACAACATCCGTCATTCAAAGTGCTTAAAACGCCGGCACTTCAATCTTGATAAAGGGCAAATTTGATGGATGGACACAGACTAATGTTCAATCCTTAAATCCATGTAAAATAAACTTTTTACATGGAAAACAAATCTAATAGCGAGATTAAATGCATCCTAATTTCAACCGGTTTCCCGACAGCATCCACTCCATCCACCTCATCGCCGTCTGCGGCACCGGAATGGGCGCCCTGGCCTGCATGCTCAAAGACAAGGGGTATCAAGTCAGCGGTTCGGACAATAATATTTATCCCCCCATGAGCACCTTTTTAAAAGAAAAAAAGATTGCCCTTTTAAATGGATTCAAGGAATCCAATCTATCCCATTGTCCGGACCTGGTGGTGGTGGGCAACGCAGTCACAAAAGATAACCCTGAAGTGGTCCAAATGAAACAAATGGGGCTTTCCTACTGCTCCATGCCCCAGGCCGTAAACCGGTTTATGGTGGGGAACAAAAAAACCCTGGTGGTTACCGGAACCCACGGCAAAACCACAACGGCTTCCATTCTCGCCTGGATTCTTGAATCGGCCGGACTTCAACCCTCTTATATGATTGGGGGCATCGTTAACAATTTTAAAAGCAATTATCGACTCGGAGACGGTGATTATATTGTTCTTGAAGGCGATGAATACGATACCGCCTTTTTTGACAAGGGACCCAAATTTTTACATTACCAGGCACATACCCTTATCATTACCGGGATCGAATTTGATCATGCGGATATTTTCAATAACCTGGATCAGATTAAACAGGCCTTTTCACAATTGATTTCCGGCTTGCCGAAAGATGCGGCATTGGTGACATATGCCGAAGACAGCAACGTGGGCCAACTGATGCGTCGCCTGGGAAAACGCCCTGCCACATACGGCACAAAACAACCCGCATTTTGGCGGCTGGGTCCTGTTGTCACCGATGGCCTTTTGACCCGCTTTGACGTCTTTAAGGGGCCTCAAATGTTCGGAAGCTTTAAGACCGCACTGCCCGGAGAGCACAACCGGCTCAATTCGCTGGCGGTTATCGCGGTCACCCACGGATTGGGGATTTCCATCAAAGACATCCAAAAAGGTCTTGAGACTTTCAAAGGTGTCAAACGGCGCCAGGAGATCCGGGGCATTAAAAACAATATCACGGTTATGGATGATTTCGCCCATCACCCCACCGCGGTCAGAGAGACCATCCGGGCATTAAAAGCCCAATGCGCATATGGAAGACTGATCGCCGTATTTGAGCCGAGAACCAATTCCAGCATGCGCAATATTTTTCAAGATGTCTACCCTTTATCTTTTGAAGGCGCCGACATGGTCTGTATTCGAAAACCTCCGTTGCTGAAAAAAATTCCATTAAAAGAACGGTTTTCTTCTGAAAAACTCGTAACCGATCTACAGAACCGCGGACAGGATGCACACTTTTTTTCAGAGACCGATGCGATCATTGCTTTTTTAAAAAAAGCGGCAAAGCCTAAAGATCTCATTTTGATCATGTCAAATGGCGGGTTTGACAATATTCATGAAAGACTGCTGAAAATACTATAATTTTTTCATGTCTGATTTGATGGGTTGTGCAATTTCAAACTTCTCTTCTTAATCCATATACATTCCGATCCATAATAAAAATAAGGCTTGACGTTGTTTTTCCTATTGGTTAACCTCGAAAAATTAAAGGTTAACCAAAAAATATAATTTCGATACAATTGCTTTTCTAATATTTGTAAACCATTTTTCGAACCGATTTAAAACCGATGAAAAGTCGCATCCTTCATATACTAAAGGCTGAAAATACGTCTGTCTCAGGTGAGGATCTGAGTTCAAACCTCCACATTTCAAGGGTTTCAATATGGAAACATATCCAGAAACTCAAAGAATGCGGATACGATATTCAATCCACCCGAAAGGGGTACCAGCTTAAAGGGTCACCGGATACCCTTTTCCCATGGGAATTTCCCGGTCGGGAATCCCTAGTCCACTATTTTTCCAGCATCAGCTCCACAATGGACCAAGCCAAACAGATGGCCCAAAAAGGCTGCCCCCACCTTACGATAGTCATTGCCGATGAACAGACAAAAGGACGGGGTCGCTTAAAGCGTAGTTGGGAGTCGGATGCCGGAGGACTCTACTTTACCATGGTGCTGAAACCCCAAATCCCTTTGGCGCTCTGTCCGAAACTCAATTTTCTGGCATCGTTGGTGATGGCTCAAACCCTGGATCAACTGTATGGAATCCAAGCCCGGGTAAAATGGCCTAACGATATCCTTGTGGAAAATAAAAAGATTGCCGGAATGCTCAGCGAAATGGAAGCCGAAGCGGATATGGTCCATTATGTAAACATCGGTCTGGGGATTAATGTAAATAACAACCCCATGCCGGAAGCAGGAACTGCCGTTTCCATTAAACAACTACTGGGAAAACCCGTATTAAAAAAACCGCTCCTTACCACATTTTTAGATACATTTGAAAGCCGTCTCAGCGCTCAAAATTTAGATGACGTGCTTTCAGAATGGAAAAAATGGTCGGCGACCCTGCACCGAAATGTTAGAATTGAAACATTGCATGATGTTATCCAAGGGGTTGCCGAAGATCTGGATGAGAACGGCGGCCTCATTGTCAGGCAGGCGGACGGGTCCCCAAAAACCATTTATTACGGAGACTGTTTTCACACATGAATGAAATAAAAACATCAGAAACACTTCCAATCCGAATGATCGTGTATGCCTCTTTATTCGCAGCCCTGACCGCAGCCGGCGCATTTATTGCCATCCCCATCGGCCCGGTGCCGATTGTCCTGCAAAACTTCTTTGTGCTTTTGTGCGGCTTGCTGCTGGGCAGCCGTTGGGGGCTTGCCAGTGTCGGGATCTATCTTTTGGCGGGCGCCCTCGGTCTTCCGGTGTTTGCCGGTGGTACGGGCGGTATCGGCCGAATTATCGGCCCGACAGGCGGCTATCTGTTGGGATATCTTCCGGCAGTATTCGTGGCAGGCTGGATTGTTGAAAAGACAAAACCCAGGCCTTTTTTCGATTTGATGGCCATGATTTGCGCCTCCATCATCCTTTACGCGTGCGGATTAACATGGCTTAAAATCATTACCAATATGGCAGTGGGAAAAACCCTGGATGTGGGAATGATGCCGTTTATTTTAGGAGATGCATTAAAAATTGCCGCTGCCATCCCGATTGTGAAATTGCTGCGACCGATTCTCCAATCCCGAAAATAACCCGGACATCGCCTCTTTTTGTCATCAACCAATAATGCGAAAAAATGAGCATCAATATCATTGAAATAAAT